>Ga0247840_10001074_pt1 | contig 54829 bp, 48 predicted proteins | sample LaCruzMarch2015__FD_192404 | JGI IMG/M metagenome (GOLD analysis project Ga0247840, IMG submission 192404) | Freshwater microbial communities from meromictic Lake La Cruz, Castile-La Mancha, Spain - LaCruzMarch2015_17m | ecosystem: Environmental > Aquatic > Freshwater > Lake | place: Spain... | reverse complement strand
TGCCAAAGCCGGCGGCGGGTTAACCGTCAGCACAACATCAATCCTCTGGGTTGCGTCAACGGCGCTGGCAGCCGGGTTCACACCGTCATAGGTGAGACCCACGTTCGTAATGGTGGCGCTATAAATGCCGGGCGTGAGTTGGGCCGTGTTGAACTCGACCGTGATCACATCATGTTCGCCGGTGCTCGTTCCCGAAGACGGATTTAAGATAAGCCAATCGCGGTTGTCGGTGATGGAATAGTTTAATGTATAATAGCCGCTCCCGTTGAATATTTTATAAGTACAGTTGGTCGCATCTTGGCCTTCGGTTACAATGTTTGTCACTAATGTTGTGCTCAGTGCCAGGCGCGCCTTGGGGTTCACCGTAAGATTGACGGTTACATTTGCCGGCGAACCGAGAGCGTCGGAATTCGTGGCGGTTATTGTGATCGTTGCGTTATAGTTGGATGGTCCGGTAGAATTAGTTGTCAGCGACGAGGTCGGATAGGTTACGGTCAGATTGGTTGGTGTCTGCACCGCCAGAACGCCGCTTGTTGGACTGACCGTCAGCCATGAGCTGTTTACCGCCACGCCATAACCAAGTTGTTCCAAGACGCTTGCGTTTGAAACACATATTGTCTGGCTGGCCAAATTCTGTCCCATCATTACTGTCCCGGTCAGACTCAGCGGATTGACCATCATTTGCGGCCCGGTTGTTACCGTCAGGGCAACATTTATGGCGAGGGAAGGGCCGGCGATGCCGTTGGGAACCAGCGTCAGCGCGCCGTTATGTGTCCCGACCGATAGGAATGTGTTGGTAAAGACGACGTTTAATGTATTGGTCGCTCCGTCTGTTTGCCCGGTCAAGACCCCGCCTACCGGATACACGGCCAGCCAAGGTACATTTGTGCTCACGGTGTAAGAAAGCTCGCCGGCGCCCGTGTTCCAGATGCGCACGGTGTCGCTTGTCGCGCCGAACTGTTTTACGGTCGCCGTCATTTGTGTTGGCGAGCGCCCGAACTCGGCCACGTGCATGGTCATATCCACGGTTCCGGTCTGGGGATAACGCAGCATTACCGTGGAAATATTGGTCGGAGATACGAATGTCATCCGGCTGATATGTGTCCCCAGCGAAAGCGCGAGGGAGCTGTTGGTGACGGTCAACGTGCTTGTGCTGTTTGTTTCAATCCTTTCGCCGCTGGTTGCGCCCTGTACCCAGGCGCTCGTGATCGTTGCCTGCCAGCAAACCTGGGTTTCGGGAGATGTGTTGACCAGGGAGATATTCATGTTCGTTGATGAGCCACTCATGACCGTGTTGGTAAACGTCAACGGGCTCACACTTAGTAAATACGCGGACTCGTATGCGCCCATGTCAACCGTGCTCTGCAATATCCGGGGTAATTCGTCCAGATCAAATGAATTGGTCATCCAGCTCTGGTTAGTTCCGGTATTGATGCACTGCGAACCGGCGCTCAAGCGGTAATTACCGGTGCCCTTGTCAATAAACATCGGATCGTTCGTGATATTACCAATTGACCAAACATCATTGGTCGGCGTTGTGCAGCTGTTTGTAAAGCTGACCGTGGAAGCCCAATTTGAATTATTGGCTGCAGTATTGAAGTACACGATGCTGTTTACAGAGGTACCGCCATACACTCCGCCGCCTTCACTGGTTGCCGTATTGCTGGCTACCGTGCAGTTATATAGGATGCTACTGTAAGCTCCGCCGCCATACAGCGCCGCCGAATTACTGGTCAATATGCAGTTATACAGGGCGCTGGCGTACGCTCCTCCGCCATTCGTCGTCGCTGAATTGCAGCTCAACGTGCAGTTATACAGGGTGCCGGCGTACACGCCGCCGCCGTTCGTCGTTGCCGAATTACCGCTCAACATGCAGTTAGACAGAATGCTGCCATACGCTCCGCCGCCGCTCCCGAACGCCGAATTGTTTATATTTGTGCAGTTATACAGGGTGCCGCCATACGCTCCACCACCATACAGGGCAGCCGAATTGCTGGCTAACACACAATTGGATATTACCGTATCGGTTGATGGAGACCACACGCCTCCGCCGTATTGGTCGTTATCTGATCCCGTTGCCAGCGTAGCGCCGTTGGTCAAGGTGAATCCGATCAAAGTAGCACCATTGGTCATGTAGACGCAACGCACCGCCGCCGGACCGTTTGTCGTGGTGGGGTCCCGTGCGCCCTTGATTATGGTCACGGTCGGACCATTGACGCTTTGCAGGGTGATTGCATTGGTGATCGCCACCCGGTTGGTCAGAGTTGTGCCGGCGGGAACAGTACCAGACACATCGTAAACGCCGTTGCTGACCAGCACCAAGTCGCCGGAACTACACGCGTCAATTGCAAATTGAATGTTTGTCGCCGCGCCTAGCCAGTTGGTATAGCCATTGGCAGCATCATTCGTGCCGGTCAACGCGACATACCGGTTAGTTGCCTGCGTTGCTTCAAACAACCCGATCCATAAAACCGCCGTTAGTGCAAATCGCATAATCTTCATGGTATGTAAACAAACGTCAAAGTCTTGCTTAAATTAAACATCTTTTCTTTCCGGATGCAAGGAAATAAATATGTTTTTTGTAATGTAATCTTGACCTTGTCTTGAAATAACTATAGTTTTTCCGGCATGAAGTTTTCAGCTGTTCGGCGGCCGGACTGGGATACTTATTTCATGAACATTGCCCGGGTGGTGAAGACCCGGGGCAACTGCCGGCGCCGGCAGGTGGCGGCGGTCATCGTCAAGGACCGCCGTATTATTTCAACCGGCTATAACGGCACGCCGAGCGGCATCCGGAACTGTTTTGCGGGGGGGTGCCCGCGCTGTGCCAGCAATGTCCGTTCGGGCAAGAATCTCGGCGAATGCATATGCGCGCACGCCGAGGAAAACGCCATTATCCAGGCCGCAAATTATGGCGTGGCCTTGAAAGGCGCCAGCTTGTATTGCACGGAGAGTCCCTGCCTGTTGTGCGCCAAGATGATTATCAGCGCGGGAATTAAAAAGGTGATTTATGAAAACGAATACCATTACAGCCGGCAGGTGGCTTCTTTGTTCAGGCAGGCGGGGATGACCTGCCGGCAGTACATGAGATGATAATGTCTTTGTCATTCCCATGTAAATGGTCCGCCAGTGGCGGATGGATCCCCGCTTTCGCGAGGATGACAGAAGGATAGGAAAACAGGAAACTAAAACAATGAAACTGTTGGTCACCGGCGGGGCCGGGTTCATCGGGAGCAATTTTATCCATTACATGCTCGCGCAGTATGCGCAAGCGCAAATCGTCAATCTTGACGCGCTCACCTATGCCGGCAATCTGGAAAATCTGACGGCGATTGAGAAAGACAAGCGCTACCGTTTTTTCAAGGGCGACATCACCGCGCGGGAAGATATCCAATCAGTATTTAAATCGCAGGCGTTTGACGCCGTGGTTCACTTTGCCGCCGAAAGCCACGTTGACCGCAGTCTGCATATCGCTCCGGATACCTTTATCCTGACAAACATCCTCGGAACCCAGCGCCTGTTGGACGCCTGCCGCGAGTTTTCGGTGCCGCGTTTCGTGCATGTTTCAACCGATGAAGTCTACGGCAGCCTGGGGCGCGAAGGCCGCTTTTCGGAAACAACGCCGGTTCAGCCCAATAATCCTTACGCGGCAACAAAAGCCGCCTCGGATTTCATGGTCAGGGCCGCCATGAAATCACACGGGTTGAACGCCGTTATTACAAGATGCTCAAATAATTTCGGTCCATACCAGTTTCCCGAAAAACTCATTCCGTTGATGATAGCCAATGCCATGGAGGATAAACCATTGCCGGTCTATGGCGACGGATTGCAGGTGCGCGACTGGATTTATGTCCGCGATCACTGCCGCGGCGTTGATGTTGTTTTGCGAAATGGCAAGCCGGGCGAGATTTATAATATCGGCGGAAAACACGATGTCCCCAACCTTGAAGTGATCCGTATGCTGTTAAAATTGCTGAATAAGCCGGAATCCCTCATTCAATACGTCAAGGACCGCCCCGGCCATGATCGGCGTTACGCGATGGATACGACGAAAATTAAAAAAGAACTTGGATGGGAACCGGAATTTGACTTTGAAACAGCTTTGCGGCGGACAGTTGACTGGTATCTGGCCAACCGATCATGGTGGGAGCGGGTACGCAGCGGAGCTTATCAGGATTATTACCGCAAGATGTACGGTTGAAGGATGACTGTCTGAACATTCTGCATTCCACATTTTAAATTCTTCATTTATAAATACGGGCTTAATTTGGCTTTCAGATCGTCCTTGCGCATCGCGCCGACGATCTGTTCCTGGACGGCTCCATTTTTGAGGACGAGCAGTGTCGGGACGGAACGGATGTGAAATTTTTCCGCCAAGGCCTGGTTTTCGTCAACATTGACTTTGCCTATTTTGATTTTGCCGGAAAGTTCGCCGGCTAATTCCGCCAGGACCGGCGCGATCATTTTGCATGGTCCGCACCATTCAGCCCAGAAATCAACAAGAATCGGCAAGGTGGAATTCGCCGCTTCAATTTCCCAGTTTTTTTCATTCAGATGAATAATTCCTTCAGCGCTCATAAAATTCCTCCTGTTTCAAATGAATTTCTAGAACAAACCGGACGGAACGGGCAGAAGCAGTTTTGGCCCGAAGGCTTGCGCCGCGAGCAGATATACCAGAAGTGCAAGGCAAACAACCGCCATGCCGGCCAGGACAGAGAAAACAGGCATAGCTTCGTCTTGAACAGGCTCTTGAATTGGCGCTTTTTCACCGCGTTCTTCTTTTTGAACGACTGTTTCCGCCTGAAGCTTGTCTTCCGCCTGCCGTTGCACGGCTACGGTTCGTGGCGCAATAATGTTCCGGTCGGTTCGCTTGATTTTAATTGTTTTGCGTTGGGTTGTCGGTGTCTCAAATGCCGCGCCTTGCGGCAGTTCAATTTTTGCCGTCTCCGATTTTTTGGCTGTTTGCATGTCTGGAACAACAGCCTGCGCTTCTGCCGTCTGGGTGGAGGCAATAATTGTCGACGGCCGTTTCAGGCGGATTGTTTTTGGACCGGGGGTCGGTTCGCTGGCCGATATAACGGGAACGGGGCCTGTTTTTTGCTTGATATCGGACGTTTGCAATCCGATATCAAGAATTATCCGGGATGTTTCGTTTAATGGCCTGGGGACTATAGGTTTCTTTACCACGGTCGCGGTATCGCCTACCGGCGAAGTCGGAATCTTGGCGTGCGCGGTCTTAACCACGGTTGGCGCCGATGTAATGTCGGGCGGGTTGATGACAATCGGCGATGTAGACGGGCGTTTCAGGCGGATTGTCTGGGGAATAGGGGCGGTATGGGTTGGAATCCCGGATATCAGGCCGGTTGATTTTTTTTCACCGGATTGGTCAGGCAAAGATGAGGTTGCCTTTTTGGTAGCCGGTTTGACGTTCAAGGCCTCTTCAAGTGAAATCCGGGTCGTTTTTTTCAGGGCTTCTATTTCCGACTCGCTCTGGTTTTCATCTGAAGTCTTGTCATCCATGGTCGTTGCCGTCCCAAAACGCTATATGGTCATTATCTCTTTTTCTTTGCGTTCAAGCGTCTCGTCCAATTTTTTAATGTAATTATCAGTAAAGGCCTGGATTTCTTTCAAGCCTTTTTCTTCTTCATCTTCGGTTATCTGGCTTTCCTTGGAGAGTGCCTTGATCTTTTCATTCGCTTCCTGCCGGATGCCCCTGATGGAAACGCGTCCTTTTTCCGTCATTTGTCGGGCGACTTTGCCGATCTCGCGGCGGCGCTCTTCGCTTAGTTCCGGGATGGGAACCCTGATGACGCGCCCGTCGTTCATGGGGGTGATCCCGAGATTGGCGGCACTTATTGCTTTTTCAATGGCGGGCAGAGCCGTGGGATCATATGAGTTAATGACAATCAACCTCACGTCAGGAGTTGATATATTGGCGATTTCCCTGAGGCGTACCGATGAGCCGTAATAGGAAACCATCAGGTGTTCAACCATGCTTGCCGAGGCTTTGCCGGTCCGCAGTCCGCCGAACTGCTGGTGGATAAATTGCAAAACCTTGTCCATCTGCTCTTCAGTCTCAAGGAGTATGTCGTCAAGCGATGCCATTTCGCATCCTTTCGCGATTTTTACCACGCGCCTGCCAAGCGCTTCGCATGGCTGCGCGTGGATTAGTTTGATATCAGCGTGCCGATCCGTTCGCCGGCCAGAACACGCTGGATGTTTCCATCCTTAAAGAAATCAAAAACAACGATCGGAATGTTGTTTTCCATGCACAATGAAAACGCAGCCGAATCCATTATTCTCAGGGTGTCCACGAGGGCCTTGTGGTATGATATTTTCATGTATTTTTTGGCCGAAGAATCCTTCATCGGATCACGGTTGTAGACCCCGTCCACTTTGGTTGCCTTGAGCAGAACATCCGCGTTGATTTCATTTGCCCGGAGGGCCGCGGCGCTGTCGGTGGTGAAGTAGGGATTGCCCGTTCCGCCCGCAAAAATGACCACTCGTCCCTTTTCAAGGTGACGGATGGCGCGCCGCCTGATAAACGGTTCCGCAACCTGTTTCATTTCAATCGCCGTTTGCACCCGGGTGTCAATTCCGTTTTTCTCAAGCGCGTCCTGCAGGGCCAGGGCATTAATCACGGTTGCCAGCATTCCCATATAATCACCCGTGTTGCGATCAATGCCATGCGCCTGGCCTGTTCCGCCCCGAAAAATGTTGCCGCCGCCGATGACGATCGCCATCTGGGAGCCCATGCTTCTGCCGGCTTTGATGCTTTTGGCCACATTGCCCACAATATGCGGATCAATGCTTTGGCCGGTGCGGGCATTTCGCATGGTCTCACCGCTCAATTTTAAAAGAACCCGCCTGTATTTGCTTTTCCCGTATTTTTCCACCATCATTTGCGTCGTCCGCCAGGGTTGAAAATTATTTACCGGATAATTGTCTTTGCCTTCAAAAATATCAATTATTTTTTTTGCCGTCAAATTAAAATATTACTTTTTTTATGTAATGATGGCCGCCGGTTCGCTGATTTTTCAAATTAAATCAGGCTGCGAGCTGTTTCTGCCACCATTTCGGGCGAAATGTTTTTAAGGCTTCTTTCCGCTGACGCAGAATGGCGCGGAATATTTCTGGCGTATTGCGGGCTATCCTGCAGAACAACCACCCTGGGGCCGAGCGGTTTTGTTTTGGCCGGATCGGTTACGCCGAAAATGACGATGACGGCCGTTCCCGCCGCCGCCGCCAGGTGAACTCCGCCGCTGTCATTGCCGATCACAACGGAGCAGCGGGATAAAAACGCCGCGAGTTCCGGCAGCGAAGTTTGCCCCGCAAGATTTATCACGCCTTCGGCGTGATTTCCCGCCTGAAGCGGGCCTGCTGTGGCATGATCCGCCGGCGGCGGATCCGTTAAGGCCGGAAAGACGTCATTCCCAATAGCCGCGGCTATCCGCGCGCAAAGTTCCTTGTCGGCGGTTGAACCGAAAACAACAATATTGCATTTCAAACTTTTTTTGAGAATTTGTCCCAAAGCCGCGAAGTAATCCGCCGGCCAGCGTTTGGACGGTCCGCGGGCCGCGCCGGGAATCAATCCGATCCAGCGTTTCTTGCCATATTCCAGCAACGCCTCGGCTTTTGCCAAATGAGCGGTGTTTATGCGCAAAGCTGGTAATTCATCCCGGATCGCTTCCTGCCCCATAATTGCCATGTCTTCATATTGCTGATGAAGGTTATCGGTGTTTTGCGGCAAATGCGCAATTGTTGTGAGGAGGCGTTTGCGGAAATGGCCAGGCAGTCCGATGCGTTGCGGAACTTTACCTAAAAATGGAATCAGCGCGGCGCGGAATGATTGCGGCAGTATATAAGCGGTTGCGAAATGCCGGGCGCGGATTTGCGCCGAAATTTTTCGTATATCCGGCAAAGCGCCGGTGCACACCAGGGTTTCATCAATGGCCGGATGCATCGGCCATAGTTGGCCTAAGGCCGGTTTGACGAGCATGACAAGCCGTTTTTCGGGAAAGGCGCGCCGATAGGCCTGGATGGCCGGCATGCTCATAATGCTGTCGCCCAGCCAGTTCAGTCCCACAATCAAAACCTGTTCTTGTGAAGCTCCCTGCGCCAAGGGTGGCATCTTTGCGGAATCCTCCGAAGTCCCGAGCGCGCAGCGCCTCGGGACGAAGGAGGACGGGCCGCCGGATGGGGCGTCAGCGGAAGCAGATACGGGATATGCATGCATAAAAGTCTTCAACTCCGCTGATCAGTGCTATTTCAACGCGCAGAAAAAAAATCGGCACGTCCTGGCGTTCAATTTTCGGGAAGCGGACCGCGTCCTTTTCGGTGGTGATAATCGCGGTTGCCCCGTTCTTCTTGGCCTTGTTGATGATATCAATGATTTCTTGCTGGAGGTAGCGATGATGGTCGGCGAAACGTTTCAGATAAATCAAGGTGGCGCCAAGCCTTTTTATTTCGGTTTCAAATCCCTGCGGCGCGGCGATGCCCGAAACGAGCGCCACCTTGGACTGCTGTAAAAAATTCAGCTCCTTGCGTTCGCCGGTATATACGTTTTGAAGATGCTTTGGCCGGTGGGCGCATTCGGATATTTCCGCCCGCGGGTTAAAGGCCATCAATTGCTCCTTGAGTTTTTCCGCGTCGCGGCCCGTGGACTTGGTTATAAAAATAAAATCGGCGCGGCGGATATTTTTAACCGACTCGCGGAGAAGGCCGCGCGGAAGAACATAGCCGTTGCTGAAAGGGTTCGTAAAATCAACGAGAACGATTTCCAGGCGGTGTTTCAGCCGCCGGTATTGGAATCCGTCGTCCAGGATGAGGGTGTCGCACTGCATTTTGTCAATTGCGTATCGCCCGCTCTTGACGCGGTCCCGATCCACCAGCACGGCCACGTCCGGCAGGTTGGAGGCCAGCATATAGGGTTCATCGCCGCTCATCGCCGAATCAAGCAGGAGCGCGGTTCCGTCGGAAACAACCCGCGGCGGCCGGCGCCTTTCCCTCCCGGTTATTTTGTCCAGCATTTTTTTCCCCAGGCTGTGTTCAACTTTTTTATAGCCGCGGCTTAATATTGCCACCTTGCGGCCCTCTCTTTGCAGCGCGCGGGCAAAAACTTCCACGACCGGCGTTTTCCCCGTGCCGCCGACCGTCAAATTCCCGATGCTGATCACCTGGCAGCCGAGGGTGTGATGACGGAATATCCTTTTTTCGTAAAGGAAATTACGGCAGGAAGTAATTGTCCCATAGATATAAGAGAGGTAACGCATCAGCCGGCGCAGAAAATCAGCGCCGCGTCCCTCCCGTTGTCCGCTGATAACGGCAAGAAAAAAGCGTTCCAGTTTTTCTTTATTGCTCAGTCCCATAATTACTCGGGTTGTTTAGGATGTAAGCTGAATAGACTATAGGCCACAGTCCATCAACCTTTCTCTTTAAGCAATGCCTTAATTTTTGCCACTAATTCCGCCGATTCAAAAGGCTTTACAATGTAGTCGTTGGCGCCGTAATCCGTGTACTTTTCCTTGATATCCTGGCCTGCCGAGGCGGTAAAGAAAATGATGGGTATGTTTTTAGTTTTCGGATTCCGCCTCAAACGCCGGCAGACCTCGTAGCCGTCTATTTTAGGCATAAACAAATCAAGAAGGATTAAATCCGGTTTCTCCTCGTACGCCTTCTTTAAGCCTTCTTCCCCGTCGCCGGCGGCAATAAAATCAAAATTATTTGCTTCCAGGCGAAACTTAACCATCATTACCTGATATGGCTCGTCTTCAACTAAAAGTATTTTCTTCTTATCCATTTTTCTTGGCTAACTTTCTTTTCCGCCAATAAAGACGGATCCTTCATGGTGTGAGCCACTTTATGACAACGCCATTTGCGTGGTCGACGAATAGATTGGGTTAAAGATTTTGCTCGTTGTTTTCCGAATTATGCTCCGTTGTATCCCTTGGAAAAGTAAAAGTGAATTTAGTGCCGCAGCCCAGCCTGCTTTCAACCTGAATTTTGCCCTGGTGCATCTCGACTAACCCCTTGACGATGGAAAGTCCAAGGCCAGTTCCTTTTTCGCCGGGCCCGGCGACTCGGGTAAACTGCTGGAATTTATTAAATACATTAGGCAGGTCATTTTCGGAAATGCCAATGCCGGTATCTGCGACTGAGCATTTTATGCCGTCTTTCAATTTCTTTACAGAGACTTCAATATAGCCCTTTTCGGTAAATTTCAGAGCATTACCGATAAGGTTGGTAAAAATCTGGATTACTTTGTCATGGTCAGCATAAAGAGTTATATCTTTTGCGGAGAAATCAGTCCGTAATTCAAGTTTTTTTTCTTTTGCCCGCAGTTTGAATCCGGCAATGGTTTGCCTTACGATATCCACGATATTTAGCAGTGTCCTTTTTAGTTCTATCTTGCCCGACTCAATCTTGGAGATATCCAGCAAGTCGTCGATGATGCGGGCCAGCCGGTCAATATTATTTTTGGCGGCAATCAGAATGGTAGTTTGATTTTCATTAATAGCGCCCGGAACCCTATCCAAAATCAGGCTTACCCCCTCTTTGGTAATGGATAATGGCGTGCGCAATTCATGAGAAACCGTGGAGATAAATTCGGTTTTCAACTTGTCAAGCGTTTTTAATTCTTCTTCAACTTTCTTGCGATCAGTAATATCGTATATGGAAATCAAATACGCCAGCTCTCCTTCCCAGGTTGTATGGGCAACACGTATTTCACCCGTGCCACGGATGTCACCGGCGAGCATAATATCAATCTCCTGCATCTCGTATTCTGTCGGCACGCCGGATTTATCACCGGGGATATTATCTTCCTTGCGCCTTAAAATCCGTTCAATGGCAGAATGAACATAACGCATAAATTCTTTTTGAGCCATGGCGATTTCGTTCGTGCTTTTTTCTACAATGGCGTACAAGGTCGCCTGTTTTGAATGCTCCTTTTTCGATGCTGACATATCCTGCATCAGGGTGCGTATTCCAAGCAATTCTTCGGCGGCAGGGTTAACATAGCGCACGATTCCTTTTTGATTGGCGATAACGATGCCGCTCGTGCTTTTTTCGGCAATGGCGAAGAAACTTGCCAATCTCGACTGTTCTTCTTTCAATACGGATATATCCTGAATTGTGCTGCGGATTCCGAGCAAATCCCCGTTGGCGGAGCGGATAGGATAATCTTTTACCAGGACAGGAATGGTCTGGCCGTTATGCCGCAGATAATTTCTTTCAAAGGGATGCGGCCCGATTTCTCCTGCGCGCACTTTTTTCAAAACATCCTGGCAAACCATGTCGCTTTCCTCTACAAAATGCCACACCGGTCGCCCAATCATATCGGCCGCTTCATATCCAAGCATGTCCAGTTCGGTCAGATTGACTCTGGTAAGCTTTCCTTTCAGATCAATCTCATGATAACCGATGGGGGCATTGTCAAACAAGCTGCGGTATTGTTCCTCGCTCTGCTTTAATTTGATTTCCAGATCGTGTTCATGAAGACCTATGTCAATTGTTGCCTGCAGTTCTTCATCCGTGAATGGTTTAAGGATAAAGCCGCAGGCGTTGCTTGCCTTGACGCGGGCCAATGTCTTGCCGTCCGAATAGGCAGTCACAAAAATAACGGGGATACCGTACCGGCTGTGAACAGCATCGGCAAACTCAATGCCGTCAGTGTTGTCTCCAAGCCTGATATCCGTCAAGACGAGATCCGGTTTTGCGCCTTCAATTTGAGCCGCGGCCTCATTTCCTGAAGCAACATTCCCGACAATTTTATGCCCGAGGCGCGTGAGACGAGCCTGCAAGTCGAGCGCAACTATCCGCTCGTCCTCAACAATAAAAATTCGCTTGCCGCCCATATTTTATGCCGTTTCCATCAGTAGCTGATCAGGCTTATTTTCCACCATGAAGAGCATGAAGTTTCTCGGATAATTCAATGTATAGGAATTTTAAAGATGCGGCGGGGCCGGAGGCCCACGCCCTACCAACCGGATTTTCTGATTCATGCAAAGGTAGAGCGGCGGCAACCCTGCCGTGCTGTCCTAATTCAATGTTTTTTTTTCCTTTATTTCCTTCATGGTAAATAGCGGTTCAGTTTCATTTTGTAATTACTTGAGCAATGTCAGAACGAAAACAAGAGCAAGCACAAAGGCGATGATTCCAATGATTTTTCGCATGTTCAGCAGTTGCGCGTCAATATCACGGGTCCGGTTCAATTCTCTTTCAAATTTATCCGTTGAAAACCATTTCTTGAAAAACAGATTCAGCTTGATAAACGAATCGGGCCAGATAAGCAGCAGAGACGCAATAATACAACAGATAATCGCCAAATACTTTACGGCGATTTTTGCTGGAACAACAAGGTCGGTCATGTTTTTTCCTTTCTGTATGTTTAATATATTTTACCATGAAGAGCATGAAGTTCTTTAAGTATATGTTATCCTTCCCTGGCCGACGCTCGGGCAGGCAAGTTCTTCATGTCCTTCATGGTTAATGAATAGATCTGGTTAAATAACCCCGAATTTTTCGGAAGCCTCCAGTACCAGGTTGGTGTCAATCGTTGATACCTTCTTGGCGTAACCGAGCGTGAGGCTCACATCGCACAAGGTGTTGATCCGGCGCGGAATGCCCCCGGAGTTACGGTAAATCAGGTTCAAGGCGTCATCGCCGAACAATTTATCTTCACGTCCGGCTATTGATATACGCGTCTGAATATATTTAACGGTATCTTCGTCATTGAAATGGCCGAGGGCGCATGTAATCGGGATGCGCTGCGCAAGTTGCTTGATCCCGGAAACGCGTTCTGCCAGCTCCAGGTGACCTAGGAACAGGAGGGTCATCAGGAATTCATTGTCCTGCTGGAAATTCAAGAGGATCCGCACCATTTCCATTACGGCCTGATTATCAAGCAGGCTTGCTTCGTCAATTATGAGCACCGTGTGTTTGCCGTCGCGGCGGTTTTCCTTCAGGGATCGTTCAATAGTTTCCAGGAGGGCGTCGGCCACCAGGTTGACGCGCTCCGCGGAGAGTTGGGAATCGGTCATGGAGCGCGCGACGGCGCGCAAGATGTCCACCGGCGCCATGCCCGGATGGGCCATGCAGGCTCGCGCAACGTACGAGCCCCCAAGTTGCTGAAGCAGAACCCGGGAAAGAAGAGTTTTGCCGCAGCCGTAGGCGCCGGTCAGCATAGCGGCGCCCATGTTTTCATTCGCGGCATAAGTCAGTTTCATTAAGGCCTCATCGTGCTGGGCCGAATGGTAGAAAAACTTCGGGTCCACCGTGTTTTGGAAGGGACGGACTTTTAGTTTCCAGTATTCTTGGTACATAGCAGTCACTCAGGTTGTAAGGTTCACGGTTCAGAGTTCAGGGTTCATTCCGAAGAGGGCGCGCGCCATGCCTTCGGCTTGGCAAGCAAGCTCGCCACGCTCTGAGCGTGGCGCGGCCCCTACTTTTTCAACCGTGAACTGTGAACCGTGAACAACTGAACCGGCCGCGCTCATTTTTTGCTCGCGAGCCAGTTTGTCATTTTCTTCTTATAATCTTCTAAATCCAAGCTGATTTCCTCCGCGCTTTCTTCTGGAATTTCTATTTCTTTGGCTTCCTGCTTTTTCTTTGGCATGGGCGTCTCCGTCAAAATCATGTCGGTCACGTTTTCCAGCACGGAAATCCGCAGGACTTCCTCCAAGGTCGTGATGCCCCGTCCAACCTTTTCTAAACCATCCTCCAGGATACTGGTCATGCCGTCCTTGCGCGCCTGCTCCCGAAGGGTGGCGGTCGGCACGTTGGCAACAATCATGTCCGTCAGTTCCGGCGTCATGGCCATCATTTCAAAAACGGCGATGCGGCCCCGATAACCGGTATCGCGGCAGTGTTTGCAACCTTTACCGTACCACGCATTCTGGGGCAATGCAACCCCGGCGGCGACAAGCCGCCGGTCCAAGGCAGCCGGTATGGCAAATGGCAATTTGCATTCCGCGCAGATGCATCGCACCAGCCGTTGGGCAATTATACCCGTCAGCGACGAAGACACCAGGAAAGGCTCGACATTCATGTTGACCAACCGGGTAACCACGCCGGGCGCGTCGTTGGTATGAATAGTGGAAAGAACAAGATGTCCCGTCAGCGCCGCGCGCACCGCCAATTGCGCAGTTTCCTGGTCCCGGATTTCACCGACCATGATGACGTCCGGGTCATGACGCATGATGCTGCGCAGTGCCGTGGCGAAGGTCAGGCCCTCTTTTTCATTGACCTGAATCTGGCTGACCATTTCAATCCGGCGTTCCACCGGGTCCTCAATGGTTATTATATTGCGTTCCGGTGACTTGGCCTTGGTGAGCATCGCGTACATGGTGGTTGATTTTCCCGAGCCGGTCGGTCCGCTGATAACGATCATTCCGTGTGGTTGCCGGATAAATCCTTCCATCTGGGGCAACTGTCGGTCGGAAACACCCATGTTCTCAAGGGGGATTGCCATGGCGCGCGTGTCAAAGAGACGAATAACCATGCTTTCGCCATTCGTCGTGGGCATGCTGGAAACACGAGTTTCAATGGTCCGGCCGTCAACAACAGCCTGAAAATGTCCATCCAGCGGAAGGCGGCTTTCGGCAATGTCCATATTGCTGATGACCTTAATGCGGGAAACAATAAAAGGATGGAGATACTTCGGCGGCGGCGGGATATCATACAAAATCCCGTCTATGCGGAAACGAACCTTCAACTGGCCCTCGCCGGGATTAATATGGATATCACTAGCCCGGTCACGGACCGCATGGGACACGATCATGTCAACCAGCTGACTGACCGGCGACTTGCTGCTTTGCAGGGCGCTTTCCTGGGATTTGACGACCGGCGCGCCGGGGATGGATTCGCCATCCATCTGGTCCATTAATTTCTTGAACTCCTCGTGTCCGGAATAGATGCGGTTAATCGCTTCATGCAGGTCCTTGCGTGCGGCCAGGCACGGTTCCACCACCAAACGGGGGAACGAGGCGGTAACACGATCAAGAATGGTGATATCGCCGGGATCGGCGAGCGCCACGGTCAGTGTATCTCCAATTGAAAAAAGCGGAAAGACTTCCAGTTCCCGGGCCAGTTTTTCGTCAATTAACGACACGACCGACTGGCTGAAGGTATATGTTTCAAGGTCAACGAAAGGAACGCCATAAATACCGGCCAATTCTTCATAGGCCGTTTGTTTCGGAAGCATATCCATGTTGACGAGCACTTCCGCCAGCAGTTCGCCCGTTGCCTTGCTGAGGGCAATTGCCTTTTTAAGCGTTTCTTCGTTGAGCAGTCCCTTGGCTAACAGGCGTTTTGCCAATTCATCATTTGTTTGAGACATGTTGGATGAGTTCATTATTAATGTTTTATAAAGTCGCAAGTCAAAGGTCAAAAGTCGCAAGCCTCAACCTGCGACATCCTGTTCCTTACTCTGACTTGCGACCTTCGACTTTCAACATTAGACTTTCCCTGCCAGCAATCTGGCGACGATTTCCAGCATATCTTCCGACTTATATGGCTTGGTCAAATAAGCGTCGCCTCCGACTGCCATGCCCGTTTCCTTGTCGGTCTGCTGGGAACGCGCAGTCAGCAAGACAATGGGAATATCCCGGTATTTTTCGTCAAATTTCAGCAGCCGGGCAACCTTGTAGCCATCAATCTTCGGCAACATAACATCGAGAATGATCAGGTCAGGTCTCGTGTTGCGGGCTTTTTCCAGCCCCACTGCTCCGTCTTCGGCCTCGCTCACTTCGTAGCCATTGGCTTCCAGCCGTACACGAAGCATCATGCGGAACTCCGGCTCATCATCAACCACCAGTATCTTTTTTTTATCTGACATGACTCCTCCACTTTAAGATATTTGTTGAGCCTGCGCGGCAACCTAATCATTAAACGGCATCACATAAGTTTTGGATTCCAAGCCCAGAAGGATTTGAACCTTGGACAGCAGGTCATCGATTGAAAACGGTTTATGCACGAACTCGTCGGCGCCCCATTCTTTCAGCTCTTTCAGCATGGGGCGATCGCCGGAAATCATCAGGACTTTGCACGAGTTATTCTTAAATTGCTGCTTGAGCGGAAGCAATACTTGCTTCCCGTTCACGTCTTCCAGGTAGATATCAAGAATGACGAGATCCGGCTTAAACTCGCCGGCAACAATCAGCGCATTCAGTCCCTTCAAGGTTGATTTGACTTCCAGGTTGAAGTCGGAGTTTTTCAGCATGCTTTCAATCATCCGAACCACCGCCTCGTCATCATCCACAATGAGAATCCGGCGGGGAATTTCCTTGTCATGGGTCGGCAGGGTGAACGAAAAACAACTGCCTTTCCCCGGCTTGCTTTCCACGGAAATATTTCCGCCGTTCATCTCCACCAAACTTTTGGCAATCTTTAACCCCAGTCCTGTCCCTTTCAAAGCAGGGCTATCGGGCTGATTAAGCTGGGTAAAGGGTTCGAAAACCTGGCCTTGCTGCTCAATGGGAATCCCCGCCCCGTTATCTTCCACGGAGGTGCGCAGAAACCGGCCCTCCTGCCGGCAGGAAACGCAAATCGTTCCACCCTCCGGCGTGAATTTATGAGCATTCCCGACCAGGTTCGTCAGGATGTTTTGAACGCTATTGATGTCGCAATGCGCCATCGGCAAATTCTCGGATACATCCAGCCGCAGGGTTTGCTTCTTGGAATTGCCGAGGGGGAGAAAGTCATTACGAAACTGGGTCAGCAGGGTTACCATGTCCACCTTTTTGAGGTGTAATTCCCTCTTGCCGGCTTCAATTCGCGCCAAGTCAAGAATGTGGTTGATAAGTTCGGTTAGTTTATCGCAGTTCCTGAGCGCCGAAGCGAGATAACCGTGCTGTTTATCATTGAGCGGCCCAGCGGTTTTATCATGGACGAGCGCCACCAGCTCACGAATAATTGCCAGGGGTGTCCGGATTTCATGCGAGGCTTCAGCCACGAACTGAGATTTGAGATCGCTCAATTCGCGCATATGCTCCAAAGCTTCCTTGCGGGTCTTTTTGGCGGTATTCCTTTCAATGGCGTAAGACACGACGCGCGCGAGCATGTTGATATCGCTCTGCCCCTTGATCAGGTAGTCTTGCGCGCCTTCCTGCACCAGGCCGAGGGCCAGGTCCTCGTCGTCCATGCAGGTCAAGACAATAATGGGAATGTCCGGGAAGCGGGAGTATATTTGCGTGAACGTGTTCCGCCCACGGCTGTCCGGAAGGATGAGGTCCAGCATGATGGCGTCAATATCGTTGCCCGCCAGGCGGTTCATCGCTGCCTTGATGGAAACGACGGAAACTAAATTGAAAGGGAAATTCTTAGCGCATTCCAGTCTCTGGCTGATTATCGCGATTTCGTCGGCATTATCCTCCACCAGCAGTATATTTATCCGTTTTTTTTTCATTCCGCGATTACTTCTGGCATTAGGCTTTAACCTTGTTGATTATAGGTTTGAAGTCAACAATATGCTTCTACCGTCTGAGTTGCAAACATTACCGGAGACTTGCAGAATCTACAAGCGAAGATTTCTTATTTTTTAATTGACATTTTAAACAAAAAACGCAAAATACCATTCACTTTAACAAAACGGGTACGTTGTGATACCCAGTAAAAGGAGGTGCTCGGCTCGTTGAAAAGGTGGTAGGGGAGAGAATTCGTAGATGACACGGTTAATCCTGAGCGAAGTCCGCCACCGGCGGACTAAGTCGAAGCCCATAAGGGTGAATTGTTTCATAAATGATTCAGATTACCAAGCAAGCATGATTCAAACCAGGCCAAAAGCCATATCAGGATCATGCGATGGCGGGGTTTAATAACCGTTGTTGTCAGTTATCATCAATAGGAAAGAAGGAGAATAGTAATGAAAAAAAGTAAAAAAAGATTAACCGGCGGTTTTACATTAATTGAGCTGGTGGTCGTGATTGTGATCCTTGGCATATTGATGGCCGTCGCAATCCCGAAATATATAGACATTACGGATAAAGCCAAGAAAGCGGCCGACCGTGGTCAACTCTCCGGCTTGCGAACGGCAACGCATATGTTATATGCCCAAAACATTCTGGGCGGCCTCACAGGCACGAACTTCTTGGTAGGCACGAATGCCTGGCCGCCCTCAAGCAATGTTTGGGCGAATATGCAGTCAAGCAATGCCTGGCAATATTATGGTATTCCAGATGGCTCAAATGTAGTTATCTATACTCAAAGCAACGGCATGTGGTCAGTAACAAACGGTGCGGAATAATGCGGTTGTCTGATAAATAGTTGACTTCGGTGCGAGGGGGAGCAATTCCCCCTCGCATCATTTTGGGATTGTCAGCCCAATCTATTCATTAACCATGAAGGACATGAAAAGCTTGCCTGTCCGAGCGTCGGCCAGGCAAGGATAACATATACTTAAAGAACTTCATGCTCTTCATGGTGAATCATTGAGGCTAATATCCTTTTTTTGATTATGTTTCAACTGTGAACCCTGAACTCCTGAACTTGCATGGCCATGCATAAGCTCATATTCACTTCCAACCGCAGGGCGGGATTGGAATGCGGCGCCAGCGGCGCCAAGCTGGTATTGCTGAGCAAGCGCGACTCTGCTTTTCAAGTGGAACATGTTTTTATTGAGGATTACCTTTTTGAGTTGCGGTCTAAGGGTAAAACGCAGTCATCTCTTGATATTGTCCGCCGCCTCCTGATCCATAAAAATCTGGCCGGTTACCAGGTTGTCTTTACGGCAAATGAAGCGGTTAAAAGCTGTTTCACGATCCTGCCGAAGATGAGCAAAACCGAGATGGAAGGCGCCATACTGCTCCAGGCGAAAAAACTGCTTTCATGGGAAAGCGCCCATCCATTCATGGCTCATGTCAGTTCCGAATTTCTTGGCAACCACACGGGCAACCTGGTGGGACTGGCCGATTGGGTCGCTATCAAGCCCTGGTGCCGGCTGATTGAGGGCAGCGGCGGGGAGGTCAATGATCTCACCCTGGAAGCTTGCGCTTATCAGGCGCTGGCGCGCCGGCAAGCGTGGTCCCGCGAATCGCCGGTTTTCCTCGTTGCCGATCTGGGCGCCGAATCTTCAAGCTTTTATATTTTTGATCATCAAGCCGTGCGGTTCGTGCGGAAAGTGCCGGCGGGCGGCGACGCTGTTACCAAAATGCTGACCACGGAAGTGTCAACGGATTCCGGTCCGATTCGGTTGACGGACATTGAGGCCGAAGAGGCGAAAATAACCGAAAAACTGGAACATATGGACGTGCTGGTGCGTCCGGCGATTGAGCGTCTTTCTTCGGAAATCGCGCGTTCCATCCAGTTTTACAAGGATAATGTCGGACAGAAAGTGGAAGCCGTCTATATCACGGGTGGTACATCCTGCCTGCAGGCGTTGAAGACGCATTTGGAATCTTCACTGGTATTGTTGCCGGTTAAGCTCATTGATCCATTTGCCGGATTGAATTTCACTGACGCCGCCACTCAGCGTTATGCCGAAAAAAACAAGGCGCGGTTGGCGCTGGCGGTCGGATTGGCGCTGGTTGAAGAACCGGCGATCAGTCTCATGCCAAAGTACGCAAAAATTTTGAAGCGGCTTGCGTTATTCATGCCCGGCGTGGTTCTGGTCTTGCTGTTGCTGGCCTTCCTGCCGTTTGCCGTGGGCGGGACATGCCAGGCGGTCAAAATTAAAGCCCTGCAGACGGCAATGAAACAATACCAGGCACAGGCTCGGCAGACCAGTGATGAACGTCGGCATTTGGAGACGCTTCAGCAACAGTTCCAGGAAGCTACGACACATTACGTTGCCTTACAGCAGATGGTCGGCCGCGATCCTCTCTGGCCGGGCATTTTTAATGCCCTGGCCAACGCGATTCCCGGGAACATTGTCTTGACCCATTTTAGCGCGAGATTTGACCAGCAACAGGCCCTGGCCGATCTCCCTGGCCGACCCGAGTCGTCTCGGGCAGGCGGGCAGACCGATGTCATTATCCTTGAGGGAAATGTATTGCCGTCCGCCGCCGGCTTTGACGATGCTTTGGCGGCATTCCTTGCCTCACTCACCGCTTCGCCGTTTTTCAAACAGGTCAATATTATCAACGCCCAGGCCAATCGGTCGGAGACTACGCTCGGTTCTTTTGAGATTCAATGTGAATTGATTTACTAAGAAGGAGACTATAGACATAGATATAACATCAGGATAAATGAAACGGTCATCCCGAGTGCCTGCCCGAGGCGACACACCTTGTGTTGGCTAGGGAAACGAGGGATCTTGTTCCATACTGATCAATACAATGGAGATTCCTCTGCGCCTACGGCGGATCGGAATGACACATGTCTAATGTCTGGATTAAGGTAGGAGAAAAAACGTGCTGTTCATGTTCAGTTATACAAAATCGCTTATGGCGGCGGGACTCGCCCTGCTGGCCGTGATCTGCGCCGGCCTTTGGCTCCGGAACCGAACTATTGTCCTGAATGAATTGACTGAAACCGGTCAAAATCTGATAATGCAGATAACGGTCGGTCAAGCCTATCCGGTCATGATCGCCGACTGTTCGAAACGCCTGGAAACATTGCGGACTGATACCGGGAAAATCACCGGCAAATTTGTCGGTCGAGACTATGAAGCCCCCATGCTGGTGCGCGCGGTCGTAGAGGCGGCGTCCATCTCCGGCATGGAAATGACCAATGCCTCAAAACAGGACAAAAAAACGAAAGTTCTTGCCACGAAAGGCAAAGGCCTGACGATAGAAATATTGTCTTATGCGATTACCTTGAAGGGATCATATACGGCCCTGGTTAAATTTTTGCAGAATATTTCCGCATGGAATATCAGCCACAAAATTGATTCAATGGAGGTTACGCCTGACCAAGACGACAATGCAAAAGATAAGGTTGAGGTTTCGCTTGTTTTATCCGTTTTTCTGCTTGAGTCGGGAGAGAGTGGTATAAATACAAAGTAGCTTTAAAGAATATGACAATACGTTTTTATGTCATCCTGAACGAAGTGAAGCCTGACCGAGCTCGGCCAGGGGATCTCTGCCAAATTGTTAATACGATAGAGATTCCTCTCCGCCTGCGGCGGATCGGAATGACAAACGATGAACTTTAAATCGTGAATGGCGCTCCAGAGCGCCATAAACCTTTACCACGCTGGAAGCGTGGCTGAACCTGAGTAGCACCATGGACCAGAAACAACGAGATAAAATAGCGTGGATCCTGACGGTCGTGTTTGTGCCGCTATTGATTTACCTGGTTGTGGCCAACGTCGCTAAGGTCAGGAAGACCCCGTCTCCGCCCGCGCCGGCGGCGACTACTGCCGCTGATCAGGTTGGCGTCTATCCCTCTCCCGTAGCAGAAGTTCAGCCGCCAACGCGGCCGGCGCCGCCGGTTGACCTCAAAGTATTGGCCGAACAAAAAAGGATCACAGCGCTGTTGCCTAAAAACAATCCTTTCAATCCATCGCGGCCTGTCATTGATGACTCGCCGCCAATAACCGTTCCTCCCACCGCGATCACGCCTCCTGTCACGACCACGCTTCCCGCCGCACCTCCTGACGCCGGTATTAAATTGACGGCCATTGTGTCGCGTCAGGGCGGTTCCGCGCGGATGGCGATGATCAACGGTCGTTTCCTCGGGGAGGGCGATCATATCGCGGGCTGGACAATTATCAAGGTGAACAACCGTGATGTCTTGCTGAAAGATGGCGATCGGCAGATGGTACTCAGGCTGAAGTGATCAAGAGAATGCAGAATGAAGAATGTAGAATGAAGAAACACGGAGAATGAAAAAAGCATTTTCTAAACATTCTGCATTTTTCATTTTTCATTCTTCATTTTCTTCTGCCTTCAGCCTGATAGAATTAATCGTTGTTATGATGGTTGTCGGTATTTTGGCAACAGTGGCGATTGTTAAATTCACCGGCCTTGATTCCCAGAGTAACCGGATAGCCGCCAATGAGCTCCGTTCGCACCTGACCTATATCCGGAATATGGCGATGATCCGCGAACGGACAACATGGGTGCAGTTTAATATTGCCGCCAATAACTACAAAGTGTTCATGGCCGTTAGCAATTGGAGCGGCACTTATCAGTCGGCCAAGGATCCGGTGACTCAGAAGGATTGGATTGTTGATATTGGCGGTAAATTTTCAGGCGCGGCGCTGGATGCCGTGAATATTGGTGGCGGAACCAACCTCTATTTCAGCGAAACCAACGGCATGCCCCGTGGCGCGGCGGGCACGCTGACAACGAACGGCGTCATTACTTTTAAGTCAGGGCTGACGGTTACAGTCGCGCGCGTTACAGGATATGCGGGTCTGACTGAATAAATGCAGAATGAAGAAACGAAATCTTTAAAAATTTGCAATTACTCACCACGGATGGCACGGATGAGAAAATTGATTGTCATTCCCGCGGAAGCGGGAATCCAGAAAATTCAAAACTGGATTCCCATTTTCATGGGAATGACAGAATGGAAAATGAAAAAAATATTTCATAAACATTCTGCATTCTTCATTTCCGCCTCTCGCCTCGGCGTAGCCGCCTCCGGCGGAGCCTGGGTCGCGGCTCGGCAAAGCGCCGCTATGGCGCGACGACGGCTACATTCTACATTTCCCTCCGCCTTCACTCTCATTGAATTGATCATCACCATAGCGATCGCGGGCATCGCGATTTTATCGCTGGTCATGGTATTTCAGGAATCACTGAAAAACATGGAGAGGCAGAAAGGACTTCAGTCGGCCAATCTGCTGGCCGAGGACCTGATGAATGAAATCCGGTCAAAGAAATACGTGGATTCCGATTTCCCCACTAATTTTGGCGCGGAGGCGGGGGAAACCAATCGCTCGCTTTACGACGATGTGGATGACTATAACAGCTGGCCCCCTGAATCACCGCCTAAAACGATTGAAGGGGATGTTATATCCAATCTTTCCGGCTTCACCTGGAGGGCTTTCGTAACGAATGTGGCCCCCACGAATTTCAATGCCTCGCCGGCGTGTGCACCTAATTCCACGGATTTCAAGCGTATTACGGTGGTAGTCAGCAACACCGCGATTATCGTTTCCAACATGTCGGTGGTGGGGCGATATGACTAAGAAGAAATGCAGAATGTAGAATGAAGAATGAAAAAACATTTCAGTGTCAGGAATTTCATATTATAAAAAAACATTCTGCATTTCCCCCCGCCTTCACCCTGATTGAACTGGTAATTGTCATCGTGCTCCTTGCGTTGACCGCCGGCATCACCACCCATTACCTTGTCAGCGCCAGCCGGCTTTATGTTCTCCTGCTTGCGCAGAGGCAATCCGACAGCGAAGTCATGGACGCCGTGAATCGCATGCGGCGCGAAGCGCGCCTGCACGTTCAGACCATTACCGCCAATTCGAACGAATGGCAATTTTCCAATACGTATGACGCAACGAACACATTTTCATGGGACGGAGCCGATGTGAAATTGAACAGCAATTGCCTGGCTGAGGGTATTGGACGGTTCGTGTTGAGCTACTATGACACCACCAACGGCCCGGTTACCAATTGCGTCCAAATCAGCCGCGTAGCGCTGGATATAAGGGCAATTAACAACCTGGCTGATTCCGAATTGAAGGTCAATTTTTTCATGCAGGATGATCTGATAAAATGAAGAATTATTCACCATGAAGGACATGAAGAAGATGAAGGGATTCTTGGTTAATAAAAACTTCCTGAACTTCATGCTCTTCATGGTAAAAAAATATTCTTTGATCTCGTAAAATGAAGAGTTATTCAACCATGAAGGAGACAAAGAACATGAAGAAAGAATTCAGTAAATTATCCAATACAGTCATAGGATGCGCCATCGAAGTTCACAAAACGCTTGGACCCGGCTTGCTGGAGTCAACATACCAGCAGTGCCTGTCCCGCGAATTGGAGCTTAATGGCGTCGGTTTCAAACTGGAACTTCCCTTGCCGGTCAAATATAAAGGCATTTATATTGAGTGTGGTTATAGGATTGATATGCTTGTGGAAAATGAGATTATTCTTGAGTTGAAAAGCGTTGAAGAGCTTAAAGGTATCCACGAAGCGCAATTGTTGACATATATGAAACTGGCGGGAATGAAACAGGGCTTTCTCGTTAATTTCAACGTGCAACTGTTAAAGAATGGCTTGAAAAGCTTTGTCTTATAATCCAAAACTTCACAAACTTCATGTCCTTCATGGTAAATAAATATTCCCGCTCGAACGGCATAGCCCTGATCGGCATCATCGTGGCGATTGTCCTGATGGGACTCTTGGGCGGCAGTGTGCTCATGCTGATTACGACCAGTTCCATGGAAAGCCTTGAGACCCTGAACTGGAGTAAGGCATTTTTTGCGGCCGAGTCCGGCATCAGCAAAGCCAAGGAATATATATCCACCAATGCAGCCTGGTACACCAATCTGAACATGAGGGGTATGATGATCGGTAGTGCGTCTTTCACGAATGTCATTACCACAAATGCCACAACCACCATCATCACTTCCACCGGCATTCAGGGGGATTCACGTTGGACCAGCCGGTGGAGCCCCGCCGGGGGCGAAATTACACGCGCCATTGTTGTCTACAAGCAGACTACGGACCCCTATCCGCGTTATCGCACCTGCTCAAACCTGAGAAGATTGAGCGATGAACTCACGGCCAGCTCCGTCGTCGCTGCTGTGTATTGGCAACGAATCGTGGCGAGTCCCCAGACCAATGAGTACCTGCTGGTGACGCAGAACACCCAGCAAAGAATATACGCGCAAACTTATAGCAATGGGACATGGGGCGCCAATACGCTGTTGGGAACAAGCGCCGTCGCCACGACGCGCGGATTTGATGTGGCCTATGAAAGCTTAAACGGTTGCGGCATGGTAGTCTACAGTGTCGGCAATTCTTCAAATCCCCAGTATCGCGTCTGGACATCAAACATCTGGTCGCCGCCTGGTTTCATCCCTATCAACACCAGCGCCACTAATCCGGCTTCATGGATCCGTCTGATTTCCAAGCCAGGCACGAACGAAATTATGTGCCTGGCGCGCTGGCGCAAAACGACGGCGCCGGCCGGCAACTATAGCAGTGCGATTATCTGGAACGGCACAATTTGGACCAATCGGATCACCCTTGAGACCAACTGTGCCAGCGAGATTCTCTACGAAACCATGGATGGGGCATATTCAGCCTCTACGGCGCTGGTAGTCTATATCAACGGCAACACGCCGGCTCAACGACGAATCCCCAAATACCGAACCTATACAAACGGGGGCTGGAGTGCGCAAAATACCATGCCCCAACTGCCCACAGCAAACACGCAGCCGAGATGGATTCGGGTTGAATACAGCCCTGACGGAACTCTGGCTTATGCCGGTTTGCTTATTTCCAACACACGTTTGCAGGGGAAGTATTGGAGAGGCAGTGTCTGGGATACTACAACTTATTACAATTTCGGCAACGTCACTATTGAGGTTAGTACCAACCGCGCCTTTGATATTGCCTGGAGTTCCCAGACCAATACGCTCATGGTGGTCTACAGCCAGCAGAACCGAAACTATCAATCTTTCCTGCTTGAAACCGGCGGAGGAACGTCCAGTTCCAATGGAAACCTGGTGTCCACCGATGACGGCCAGAAGTGTATCCTGCAAGCGGATCCTTTCACGTCGGAATTTTATTACATGGCAATTGATGACCAGGACGACGTGAATTTTCAGCGCTGGACAGGTTCGGCCTGGACCCTGTTCCCCGAACCGGAAATCAATTCACCGCTCGCTTATAATGCAATTGATTTCGCGTTCCGCCGGGACAGCGCCTCGACCAATTGCTGGCCGGTGCGATAGTATTCACCATGAAGAGCGTGAAGTTCATGAAGTTTTTGTAAATCAAGAAACCATTCAAGTTCTTCGTGTCCTTCATGGTGAGTTTTGCCAAGTGCAAAATCTGGGTTTAAAACTGATTCCATGGAAGCGCGATGACGCGATCAGTCAACTTCTGTTTCCTTGGACAGCGGCAGATAACGTATCCTTGATGTACCAGTTTCGAATGCAATGACAAGAAGGTCTCAATGTGTTGCGCATCCCGCCGATTTGGGGTCTCGGTCCACTTCACTTCGATCGGAATTACATCGTCCGGAGTTTCAATTATGGCATCAACCTCCGCCCCACTTGCCGTCTGCCAGGTTGACAACTTGTGTCCTTTTCCCAAATAGCGGCAACGGTAATGCAATTCCGTCAATACCCATTGTTCAAATATGTGTCCCGCATCCAGCTTGAGCAAGGTGTCGTTTAACGGCAGTTCAGCAAGCAGATGGCGAACCCCCAAATCAAAAATCAGGAACCGTGAAGCTTGTAAAATTTTCTTCCGGCTTCGCCCGAACGGAGGAAGGCGAATACCGACGCATGTATCCTCAAGCACCTGGTAAAAATTTCGAAGGGTATTGACGGCCACGCCGACGGCGCCGGCCAGCTTTGTGAAATTTACGCACTGTCCCGATTCATACGCCGCAAGGCGCAGAAATCTCACAAAAGCGCCCATATCGGCGACTATATGTTCCTGGCGAATTTCATTCTCTATGTATAATTCGACGTATGCGGCAAGTGTATTAATCCAACTGGAACGGTTTTCGTGATATAGACCGGGCAGATTGCCGAAAAGCAGACAATCATTGAGCGGCCGCTCGGGAAACTTTTTGCCGCGCACGGGTAAAGTGAGTAACGGAAGGAGCTCGCATGGCCGTTGTTCAGCCTGGAGAACCGGAGAAAGCAGGAATGTATGCGCGCGTCCCGGCAGAAGGCTGGCCGACCCCCGTTTTAGTTGACGCGCCGAACTGCCCGTCAGGTAAAATTGAAAACGTTGCGGATGCCGGTCATAAAGCAATTGAACGTCGTCCAGTAATGCCGGCACCTTTTGAATCTCGTCAATCACGACATTGTCCACGTCCCGCATGGCGTCAAGTTCGCGCAAAAGCAATCCGGTATCAGTCTCATATCTGCGCCGGGCGAGACGATCCTGTAAGTTAATGACAAATGTCCGATTGATATCGGGCAGGCAATGGTTTAAAAGCGTGGACTTTCCGGTTTGCCGTGCGCCCAAGATAAGGTTCACCTTATGAGTCGCAAGCCTTTCAGATTTGCGCTCAACAGGTTCCGCTAAAATAGTTTGCAGAAAACGGTCGTAATAACGATTGTTCATATTGATCACCCGGTTGCATGTTTAACAGGCATTTATGCATTACATTATTCATTTGTAAAGGCAAAAATTTCAAAAAAAAACGCTTTCCAAGACAGATGAATCTCTGCCGGCCGCTACGATGAAATGAAGAATGCAGAAACGAAATTGTAACAAATTTACTGCAGACGGATAAAATTCTGCATTCTTCATTCCTAATTATGCATTTCTCACTTCATCTGGCTGGTCATTGCCTGCGACATGTTCCAGACCGGCAATAAAACGGCCAATGCCAGGAATAGCACTCCACAGGCAATAACCAGGGTAATGATCGGCTCTATCATGGCGGTTAGATTCCGCAAGGTGTATTTTATTTCCATGTCGTAAAAATCCACGACCTGCTCCAGCATGTCGTCGAGACTGCCGGTTTTTTCGCCGACGGCGATAAGATTGGTCACCATCGGCGGAAAGATGGGCATATCGTTGAAAAACCCGTCGGCGATGGTGCCTCCATCCTGGATGCTTTGTTTCACCTTCAGTAGCAATTCCTTGAAATACGTGTTGGCCACGACTTCCGCCGCAACCTCCATCCCTCTCAGGGCGGGAATGCCGCTGTGCACCAGCATGGAAAAAATGCGGGCGAAACGGGAAATCATGATCTTGGTGTAAAGAGGACCGATAAGCTTCAGGTGGAATTTCATTTTGTCATACTGTAGGCGAATCTTTGGATTCCGCAGGAGGAAAAAAACCGCCGCGATCGCCAGGACAATAATAATGAGCAACACTGCCCAGTAATTCTGAAAGATATTATTGACGGCAATCAGGATGCGCGTGGGCAAGGGCAGGGTAGTAGTATATTTCGCAAAAAAGAGCGCAAAGCGCGGAATGACAAACATGATCATCAATATTGCCGCGGCAATCAAAGCGATAATTACCATAACCGGATAACGCAAAGCCGACTTTATGGCGGTTTTCATTTCCAGGTCACGCTCCATCCATACGGCAATGTTTGCCAATGCCTGCACCAGGTCACCGCCCGTCTCGCCGGAAATCACGATGTTGATGTATTCCGGCGAAAAAACGCGTGGAAATTCCGCCAGCGCTTCCGACAGGCGTGAGCCGCCTGTCAGGCTGCGGCTCACTTGTGTCAACACAACCTTAAAAGCCGGCTTTTCGGTCTGATTTCGCAGGATATCAAAAGACTGCAGGATCGGGATGCCGGCCTTCAGCATAGTGCTCAACTGGCGGCTGAAGACAATCAAGTCTTCATCCTTGACCCTGCCGGAAAAGAAGTGTTCCATGAGACCGGTCTTTTTTCCCGCCGTCAGTTGAATGGCAATCGGCACCAGATGCTCTTCCGATAATTGCTGGTAGACGGCATTCTCGTCAGCGGCATTGATTGTTCCTTCAACGGTCCGGCCGGTCATGTTGTGCGCGCGATATGTATAAGTTCTCATGGTAACTTTTCTTTTCCTTGATCAATGACGCCAAAAATCATAGCATTTTAACAAATGGTAAGGAAGGCAATTTACGGATTTTTAATCGGCTTGGGCGCCGGCCTGGTGGCGCTGGTTCTTTGGAGTGCCGGCGCGCTTGACCGGTTTGAGGCCAAAACATGGGACTGGCGCGTTCAAAGTCTGGCAAAGCCAAGCCGGTTTACCGACCAAATCCGGTTGATTTTCATTGATCAGCCCAGTCTTGACTGGGTCAAAAAGGAAATGGCTTATGTCTGGCCCTGGCCGCGCTCGCTTTATCAGCCGATCCTTGATTATTGCCGGCGGCAGGGCGCGAAAGCGGTGGCATTTGATCTCCTGTTCACGGAACCTTCTTCATACGGTGTGGAGGACGACCAGACTTTTGCTTCCGCAATTACCAATGCTCCGCCTTTTGTTGCGGCAATGTTTCTTGGCCGTGAGACCGGTAATGAAACCGTCTGGCCGACAAATATTCCTGCCCCCTGCCTTAAAGTTTCCGGGCTGGATGGCTGGCTGGCAAATCTGAAAAGGAAAAAAGGAGTATTATTTCCAAAAGCTTCTTTCCCGATCCCGGAACTTGCCGCCAATGCGGCCTTGCTCGGAAATGTTTCGGCCAGGCCGGACGCGGACGCCCTTTTCCGGCGCATTAAACCATTTGCCGTTTTTGACGGTTTTCCCGTTCCCTCGCTCGGCGTTGCCGCCTGGATTGCGGGTTCCCCGGGTGAATCGCTGTTATTCTCACCGGAGGCAGTCAAAATCGGCGGGCGTAAAATAGTTCTTGATTCAACGGGTTCTGCAATTCTCAATTTCAGGGGTCCTTCCGGAACCCATAAGCGCATCAGCGCCGCGGCCGTGATTCAGTCAGAGTTAAAATTGCAGGCGGGCGAGACTTTACCCCTGAATGACATGCCAAGTCTGAAAGATTGTTACGTCTTTCTCGGGTGCAACGCGCCGGGATTGCTTGACTTGCGTCCGGTGCCGGTGGCGCGAGTATATACCGGTGTTGAGCTTCATGCCACCGCGCTTGACAATCTGCTCTCGGGCGATTTTATGCGCGACTTGCCATGGGGTGTTACGGCCGCTCTTATCCTTGGCCTCGCCGTGCTTTGGGGAATGGTTGCCGTGCTTGGGAGAAGCGCGCGGGACAACATCATTGCCCTGGCCATTGCTTTACCTTTGCCGGCGCTTGTTTCTGTTTTTGCCTACCTGCGCGGCTGGTGGGCGCCGTTTATGGCGCCGGAGACAGCGACCGTTCTAGCACTGGTTTCCGCCGTTCTTTTCAATTATGCCACGGAGGGCAGGCAAAAACGATTTATCCGCGGCGCTTTCAAACAGTACCTGAGCGAGGACGTGATTGAGCAATTGGTTAAAAATCCGGAACGGCTTTCCTTGGGCGGCGAGCAGAGAACTCTTTCCATTTTCTTCTCCGATCTGCAGGGCTTTACCGGAATCTCGGAAGGTTTGAATCCCCAGCAGTTGACCGCGCTCTTGAATGATTATTTGACGGCCATGACCGATATCATCCAGGGGGAGGGCGGAACGGTTGACAAGTATGAGGGCGACGCCATTATCGCGTTCTGGAACGCGCCGTTGGCGCAGGAAGACCACGCCGAACGCTCGGTAAGGGCCGCCTTGCGCTGTCAGGCACAACTCGCCAAAATGCGTCCGGAACTGCGGCAACGCACAGGGAAAGACCTTTTTATGCGCATCGGTCTCAATACCGGGCCGGTCGTGGTCGGAAATATGGGCTCCCATAATCGTTTCAATTATACCATTCTCGGCGACGCTGCGAACCTGGCCTCGCGGCTGGAGGGGGTCAACAAGCAGTTTGGAACTTACACTATTATTTCAGAAGCGACGTATTCTGGTATTGAAAAAGAGGGTAAAGAGGGAGGAACCTTTGCGGTGCGCGAGTTGGGAAAGGTTGCCGTGGTCGGGCGCAAGGCGCCGGTGCGCATTTTTGAGCCCATGCCGCAGGAAGAATGGGATTCGCGCGAATCGGTATGGAAGCATTTTGCCGGCGCCCTTCAGGCATTTTATGCCGGGCGTTTTGCGGCGGCGCTTGAAATTTTTGAGCAACTGCAGGCGGATGATCCGGCTTCCGTTGCTTATGCCGCAAAATGCCGGCAGATTATGAAAGCGCCTCCGCCGGCCTGGGACGGCGTATGGGTGGTGGGGGAGAAGTGATCTGATCAGGTAAATAGGCTGAAGACTGAAGGAGGATGATCAAACATGCGAGATCATACAAAACTCAAAGCGTTTGAATTAGCTGACGAAGTGGTGATGTTGGTGTATCAAAATACAATGATGTTTCCCAAGGAAGAGATGTATGGATTAACAGCTCAAATGAGAAGAGCAGCCGTTTCGGTACCGTCTAATATCGTCGAAGGATGTGCTCGCGATACCCAGGCCGAATATCTGAGATTTCTCTATATTGCATTTGGATCCATACGAGAATTGCATTATCAGTTTGGTTTAGCCAAACGACTGGGGTTCTTTGTAGAGCAAGATGTTTACGTGCTTGAGTCCAAAATAATAGGAACAGAAAAAGTATTAAACGCATTGATTCGATCGTTACGTTATAAATAATGATTTTTTTCCTTCAGCCTTCAGCCTATTAACCTAAAAATAACATGAAATTTACACCAACAGCCATTAAAGATGTGATTCTCATTGAGCCGAAAGTTTTCGGCGACCACCGCGGTTTTTTTCTTGAAACCTATCGGCGCGATCTTTTTCGCGAGCAAGGGATTGACGTTGAATTCGTCCAGTGGAACCATTCGTTGAGCGTGAAAAACACTTTGCGCGGCCTGCATTACCAGGCTGAAAGACCACAGGGGAAACTTGTGCGGGTTATTCAGGGCGAGGTTTATGACGTTGCGGTTGATATCCGTTTCGGTTCGCCCACTTTCGGCAAATGGATCGCCGAAATTCTGTCCGCGGAAAATAAAAAACAGCTCTTTGTGCCGCCCGGCTTTGCCCATGGTTTCTGCGTGTTGAGCGCAACGGCGGAGTTTATTTATGCCTGCACCGATTATTACCATCCGCAAAGCGAGCGCGGCATTATCTGGAACGACCCGGATTTGGGGATCCCATGGCCGGTGGAAAAGCCCATCCTTTCCGAAAAGGACAAGCGTAATCCGCGGTTGAAGGAGCAAAGGCAGAATGAAGAATGCAGAATGCAGAATGAAAACGACAGAACTCCGAAATCTGAACCCCATAAATGAACAAAACAATTGCAGTCACCGGCGGACGGGGCATGCTTGGCTCGGATTTGGTCCCTTGCCTTGAGAAGGCGGGCTATCCGGCGCGCGCATTTGATCTCCCGGAATTTGACCTGACCAATCCGGGCCATATTGAAACAAAGCTGGCCGGCGCCGATGCGATCATTAATTGTGCCGCCTTCACCAATGTGGACAAGGCCGAGGAAATGCCCGAGACGGCCATGCGCATAAACGGCGAGGCGGTGGGGCTTTTGGGCGAATGGGCAAAGAAACATAATGTTTATGTAATCCAGGTATCAACCGACTTTGTTTTTGACGGCTGTTCCGACCGCCCGTATTTGGAAACGGACAAACCCAGCCCGGTCAGCATTTACGGCAGTTCCAAGTTGGAAGGCGAGAAAAAACTTCAACAAAGCAACTGCCGCTCGGCAATCATGCGGGTTCAATGGAGCTACGGAAAACACGGGACCAATTTCATCGCCAAATTGCTGGCGCGCGCCAAAGGGGGCGGAGAATTGAAGGTGGTGAACGACCAAGTCGGCGCGCCGACCTGGACCTTTGACATGGCCAAGGCAATTTGCGCCCTGCTCAGCGTTCAGGCTGAAGGCATTTTTCATTTTGCCAACACCGGGTACGCAACGCGCTTTGAAGTGGCGGAACTTGTCGCCCGCAAAATGGGATTGCCCAATCCGATTATTCCATGTTTGAGTTCGGATTTTCCCGCGCGGGCAATGCGCCCGAAGAATTCAAGATTCGGCACGGACAAAATCCAAAAACTGCTGGATTACAAAATCCGTTCGTGGGACGAGGCGTTGAACGTATTTTTGGAACAGTCCGGTCTGCCTCTATAATTGGAAATGGAATGAGTTACGTTCCAAATTTAATTGACATTTTATGTGCTTTCAATAACATCGCGAAATCAAAGGGGATTTAAAGTTTTTTTATGGAAGGTTTTTTTTATGGGAACCGATCTTGATGTTTTTCGCGCGACCGTAGCCCACCGGCGGCCGGAACGGGTTCTTTGCTATGCCGATTTTACGCCCGATTTGCAAAAACGGATGATTGCCCACGCGGGAACGGAAGATTTGGGCAAACATTATGGCATGTTTGATATCCACGGGGTTGACATCCGGCGGCCGGCTGAACTGCCGAAGCCGGATTATTCGTCATACTGGAAAAATGAAAAACTTCCTTCCGGGACGACCTTTGACAGTTCTGGCGTGGCCATGATTCCGAGCGGGTTTTATCATTTCTGGGGATTTCTTTCGCCGCTGCGGAACGCGAAAAAAATATCGGAAATTGAAAATTATCCGTTGGATAATGTCCGCAAATGGGATTTTTCGGATTTGTCAAGCCAGGTGGCGCGGCGCCATGCCGAAGGCAAGATCGCGGGCGCGTGGGTGGGGCACATGTATGAAACCGCATGGCAAATCCGGGGTTATGAGCAATTTTTAATGGATGTTGTTGACCAGCCGGCTTGGGCCGAGTGTCTTCTGGAGCGGCTCATGGAACAGAATATGATCCGGTCCGAAGCCTATGCGCGCGCCGGGGCGGATTTGATTATTACCGGCGACGATGTCGCCAATCAGGAAAATCTTATGTTTTCTCCCGATTGCTGGCGGAAACTGATGTTAACCCGTTGGAGAAAAGTATGGCGGAAAATCAAGGAAATAAATCCGGATTGCAAAATCTGGTATCACAGCGACGGCAATATAAGCATGATCATCGGCGATTTGATTGAGGCGGGGGTTGATATCTTTAATCCGCTCCAGCCGGAATGCCTTGATCTGGACGCGATTCACAAGCGTTACGGCAGCCAGATTACTTTTGACGGCTGCATCGGCACCCAGAGCACCATGCCTTTTGGTTCGCCGGCCGATGTCCGCGCGCGCGTCAACGAATTGATAGCCAAGTATGGTCAAAAAGGCGGCCTGATTATTTCTCCGACCCATATCCTTGAGCCGGAAGTGCCGCTGGAAAATATAGATGCACTGTTTGCAGCATGTCGCGAATATGGCAAGTTTTGAGAATATTGTGTAAAAATAAACGGAATAATGACCATGGAAAACGTTCCTTTATATCCCCTTAGATTTCAACCCGTATATAAGGATTATATCTGGGGTGGAAGTAAAATCGCTGTGCAATACAAGCGCGGACTGCCGCCCGGCATTTATGCGGAGTCATGGGAAATTGCCGACCGTCCGGAAGGGATGAGCGTGGCTGTGAACGGCCCGCTGGCCGGCCGCGACTTGTTCAGCCTGATGAAATTATACGGCGAAAAATTAACCGGGCAACAATTCAACGAATTTCCCCTGCTGATCAAGATAATTGACGCAAAAGAAAAACTGAGCGTCCAGGTTCATCCGGATGTGTCCGGAGCGCGGGATACCGGCGGCGATCCCAAGACGGAGATGTGGTATGTGCTCGCGGCCGAACCGGGGGCAAAGGTTTATGCCGGGCTGAAACCGGGCGTGACGGACGCATCGTTCAAAGAAGCCCTGACAAAGGGAAAAGCGGGCGAATTTCTTCAGGATATACCCGTGGCCAAGGGCGATATTGTTTTCATACCGGGGGGCAGAATTCACGTCATCGGCCCGGGATGCATGCTCCTTGAAGTTATGCAGAATTCAAATACAACTTTTCGGCTTTTTGACTGGAACCGCGTTGGGCGTGATGGCCAGCCCCGGGCTCTGCAAATTAACAAGGCCATGAAGGTTGTCCGTTGGGACGAATCGGATTCACCGAAGATTGACTTGGCAAGGCATCCCCTCCAATTTGATCGGGAAGGAAATGCAGTCGTTGAATTATTACGCACTCCTTTCTTCAGGTTTGAAAAGATGATTGTGGCAAAATCGTTGCCGTGCGCAATGGGCGACAAAACGTTCCATATTCTGTTTATGGAAGAAGGTTCCCTGGAATTGTCGGCCGGTTCTGAAAAAATGAAGATTGAAAGCGGCATGACGGTGCTGATTCCGGCCGCATTGTCAAAATATAGTCTGACTTCCAAGGAAGGCACGGCGACGATTCTGCGGATCAGTCTGCCGTGATTTCCTCCAACTGCCATGCAAAGGCTTTTAATCCTTGCTTTCCAAACGACTTGCGTAACTCCCTGACAGCCGCAAGAGTTTTTTGGGCCGCGTCATCCGGGGAAGCCACGTATAAAACATTGTTCAGCCCCGGCCAGATATCCGTGCCCAGGTGAGTGCCGGAAGAAGCGCCCCGGCCAAATGTTTCTGAAATCTTGGTAAAATTTTTCAGACCGCAATTCTCCAGCATTTCCATGACTTCCATGTCAACGGCTTCATTATAAGTGATCATAATCATTTTCATGTTGATGTCCTTATCGGTTCAAGGTTCTAATTTCATGGCATGGTTCGTGAAGTATTTGTTTTTTTTTCTTTATTCTGACTACTGACTCCTGGTTACTGACTACTTCTTGTTACTTCTTCCTGACCTTATCCTCCAGCATTGCATACAGAATCGGCACAAAAATCATGGTAATGAAGGTTGAGACGGTCAGCCCCGATATCATCGTGATTCCGAGCGGCTGCCATATTTCGGAGCCCTGTCCGTGCGATATTGCCATGGGGAACATTCCGGCCAGGGTTGTGATTGTGGTCATCACCACCGGCCGCAGTCGGTGGCGGCCGCCCTCGGTGACGGCATCATGCATAGAACGTCCGCGCGCCCTGAGAATATTGATATAGCTTATCAGCACGATGGCATTTTTAACTACAATGCCCATAAGCATGACGAGGCCGAGGAAGGTTATTACGCTGAGAGTCGTTCCTGTAAGCACGAACCCGATAATCACTCCCATGAAAGCGAAGGGAACGGAAAACATGATCGTAAAAGGATCAAGTAACGATTCAAATTGAGCGGCCATGACCATATAAACCAGGCCGATTCCCAGAAGAAGCAATAATGTAAGATCACGGAACGCCTTTGTCTGTTCCTCGATATCGCCCGCAAAATTGATCGTCAGGTTTGCCGGCAGGGTTATCGTGGCAACCTTTTTTCTGAGTTCGGCCGCGACTTCGCCGGTTGAACGGTTGTGAGCGTTGCATTCCACCCTGACAACGCGTTCCCGGTTCTGGCGTTCAATGTCAAGGGGGCTGGTGGTTTCACGCACCTTGGTAAAATTTGCCATCCTGATCTGTTTTTTGGTGTAGGGCGAAGTAACCATCAGGTTTTCGATGTCTTCGGGGCGCGAACGGGATGATTCCTCCATCCGGACGTAGATGTCGTAGGTTCGGCCGCTTTCCCTGTATTTTGTCGCCGTGGAACCTTCTATCGCGGTTTTCATCGTGTCGGCAATTGTCCGCATGTTGAGCCCGAGCGCGGCGGCTTTTTCCCGGTCAACTTCTATCTTGATTTCCGGCTTTCGGCGGTCGCGCGATATGCTTACATCAACCGCTCCCGGCACATTCTCCATCAGGGCTTTGATTTTGCCGGCAACTTCGTCCGTATTGTCAAAATCGTGGCCGATGATTTCAATCTGGATTGATTTGCCCCCGGTTCCGCCGATTAGCCTGCTGAGAGGATTGCCGATGGTGATATCCGTCCTCAAAACTCCGGGCAGATTTTTTAGTTTTTTTCGTACGGCCTGCGCTATTTCCTTGGCGGATCGTTTCCGTTTTTCTTTGCGGGTTACCTTGAGGCTGCCTGAAACAACGTGGCTGCCGGAGCGTCCCCCGAACGCGGCCCCCATGCCGCCTGATTGCCCAAACCGGACCATGGCAACCATTTTTTCGGGGACGTCATTATCAACAATATCCTCAATCTTTTTGGCCGTCTTGTCCGTTTCTTCAATCCTTGTACCAACCGGCAGTTCGGCGCTGACGCTCATCATGCCGGAATCTTCTTCCGGCATGAACTCGTTTCCAATGAACGGGGTGAACGCCAGACTAACAAGAAAAGCGAGAGAAAATCCGACAATAACCAGCCAGCGGTGATTCAAGCTCCAGGCGAGCGCGCGGGCATACCGGGTTTCCAAAGCCGTGAACCCCTTTTCGGATATTTCGTAGATGCTGAAACGGAATTTCTTTTGTCCCTTCTGTTGGAGCAATGAGCCGGTTTCAGTTCGTTGCAGCCACTTGGAACAGAGCATGGGTGTAAAGGTCGTGGCCGTAAAAAGCGATGCCAGCATTGTAATACAGATGATGGCGGAAAGTTCCTTGAATATGATTCCCACCAGGCCGCTTACAAAGAGCAAGGGCAAAAATACAACCACCGTGGTGGCGGTTGAGGCCGCGACGGCAAGAAATATTTCGCGCGTCCCGAATATGGCGGCTTCCGGCGGCCGCTCGCCTTCGTCAAGGTGACGGGTTACGTTGTCAACGACGACAATGGCGTCATCCACCACCATGCCGATGGCAATGATCATGGCCGTCAGGCCGATTACGTTAATTGTTCGGTTGCTCATGAAAAGATAGATGAAGGCAATCAGCAGTGAAAAGGGGATAGTCAGCGCGATAATCACGCTTGGGCGGAACCGTCGCAGGAAAAACCAGGTAACGCAAATTACGAGAACTGCGGCGATCCAGAGCGTCTCCGTCAGCGAGCTCAGAGCTTTCATGATATCTTCCGAACCGTCCATGATAATATTAAACTTAACGTCCGGAGGCATGGTTTTTTCAAGTTCTTTCAACTTCATTTTAACCTTTTCCGCCACCTGTACCGTGTTCACGCCGGTCTGTTTCTGGACGGACAGTCTCAGTCCGCTCTTGCGGTTGATGCGGACGGAGTGGTCTATTTCCCTGAACCCGTCCTCGACGCGCGCGACATCCCGCATGTAGAGAAGCTTGCCGCCATACTGTCCAAGAATGATGGTGTTAATTTCCTCGGGGTCAACAAACTCGCCCGGCAAACGCAGAAGGTAATCGGTAAGCCCCGACTTGATGTTCCCGACCGGCTGGGTGATGTTCTCCTGCAAGATGGCATTCTGCACGTCAAGGATGGACAGGCCGTAACCTTCCAACCGGTTGCGGTCAATCCAGACATTAATTTGCCGTTCCAGGCCTCCGCCCAGTTGAACCGTTCCCACGCCCGGAATCTGGCGCAAAGGATCGCCGACCTTGCGGTCAATTAAGTCATATAAGACCGGGTAGGTTTGATCAGCGGTAATACCAATGAAGATAATCGGCATCATGGCCGTATTGAACTTAAATAGATAAGGATTATCCATTTCTTCGGGAATGTCGGGCAAGAGCCGCTTGGTGCGGTCAATGCGGTCACGGATATCGTTCGATGCCTCGTCCAGATTTATCCCCCACAGAAATTTGAGCGTAATGACGGATACGCCCTCCATGGAGCGTGAGGTTATTTTTTCCACTCCGGGCGTGCTCGCCAGCTGGTTTTCTAGCGGTTCGGTAACCCTGATCTCCGTATCCTCCGGGCTGGCGCCGGGGTAGGATGATATAACCGAGATGGCCGGCGGCTCAATTTCCGGCATCTGGTCCACGCCGAGACGGGTCAGGCTGTAGAGCGAGATAATGATAATCCCGCAGAAGATCATCAGGTTCGTTATCGGTCGCTTTACGCCAAATTCCGCAAGATTCATGTTTTTACTTTATGGTTCAAGGTTCACTGTTCAGGATTCATGGTTGCAAATTGAAACATGCCAGCTAGTGTTGTGTTTCATTTAGATATGTACTTATGAATAACCGGTACGTTGTCATGCTGAGCGTAGCGAAGCATCTCAATCATAACGAGATTCCTCGCCTAAGCTCGGAATGACAAATTCACAGTTTTCCTGCATTTTATACAGATTTATATGTTCAATTAATTCAGTGACACTACACTAGGGAAAGCCGAAATTGGAAACTGGAAATTGGGTAAAAAAATCCCATTCCGTGCCAATTTCTACTTTCTAATTTCTCTCCGTCAATTTATCCTCTTCTGCAATCACTTCTGCGCCGTTGCGCAGTCTCTGCTGTCCCATGATCACAACCATGTCGCCCGCGTTCAGTCCTTCCACGATCTCAATTTCTCCGCCATCCCTGATCCCAGGTTTAACTTTGCGTTGACGCGCAATTTTGCCGTCAACAACATAGACAATGATATCAGGCGCAGTTCCCATGACGGCTTCCTTCGGAATAAGCTTAACCTGTTTCTTTTCCTCCAGCATGAGCTTGACGCGCGCGAACATGCCCGGCGTCAGCTTATGCCCGGGATTGGGGATGAAAATCTCAATGGGCGCGGTGCGGGTTTGCAGATCAACGATGGGGCTTATCTTGAAAACCTTCCCGGTGAATGTCTGACCCGGGAACGCATCAACGGAGATATCCGCGGACTGGCCGAGGGTCATGGCCGGCAGGTACTTTTCGGGCACGTCCAGGCTGACGCGCGCGTTGTCAAGATTTACCACAAAAGCCACCGGCGTCTGGGGGGTTACGCTGTCGCCCTTGTCAACGTAGACCGACCCGATAACGCCGGTGAGCGGCGAATCCACCGGGGACTTTTCAAATTTGAACCCGAATTCGTCCCGGTCAATATAGGCGATGGTTTCGCCCTTATTAATGGCAATGCCTTCCTCTTTTAATTTTTCAATAATCTTGCCGGTAACCTTCGGATACACAAGGGCGTCATCCTGGGCCTTGATGCTGGAAGCATAATCAAGCGTGCGTTTCAGGTCGCGCACTTCAACGCGCATGCAGCGCACCGGCACGGCTTCCGCCGCCGTTTTTTTCGCATCCTTGCCGCCGCATCCGCATAGTGTCAAAAACATGATGCAAGGCAGAATATAGAATGCAAAATGCAGAAACTGCAATTCCGACATCCTTGTCCCCCATAGCCTTGGCGAAGGGGGATGGCTTCTGACTGCTGACCTCTGACCTCTGACTTCTGACTTCTTCATGAAAATTCTACTCCTCCAGCACGATATTGTTTTTGGCAAGGATAATGCCTTCCGCGTTATCAAGTGAAATCAAGGCGGTCTGGTAATCAACCAAGGCCTTAAGGTAGTCGGTTTCGGAGGTTGCCACGCGTTCCTGGTAGTCCAGCATGTCATGGGTGCTGGTCTGGCCGGCGGCATAGCGTTCCCGCTGCGCCTCATAGTTCTTTAATTGCATGTTTTTTGAATGGGTGGCGGCGTCCATCTGGCGGCGCTGGGTCTCAACCTCCCTGATCCGGTTTCGGACGTCAAAGATGATGTTTTGTTCAAGCCGTTTAAGTTCCAGGAGAGCCTTCATTTTTTCCCGCTTTTTCTGGTCGTAACGGGCGCGCTCGGCGCCGCCCCAGGGCATGGAAAATTTCAGCCCGACCGTCCAGTCGCTGTTATCCGGTTCAATGGTGTCCAGCGCGCCGCCAACGTCGGATCCCCAGCCGTTCATGCCGTAACTGCCTAGGAGATCAACCGTTGGAAGCAAATTGTTGTTCGCCACTTTGATGGCGACGTCGCGGTTTTGCAGATCAATCATTTTTATCTGATAATCGGGGCGAAACTCAAAGGCCTTCTTCAGGCTTTGTACCAGGTCCGTATTTCGCAGTTCAACCTGGGGGTGGTCAATCAGTTCCAGCCGCGCGTTCCACAATTCGGGATCATCCACAAGGTTGGTGATCAGTTTCAGATCGTCTTCCGTTTTTGACACAAGCGAGTCGGCAACGATCACCGTTTTCTCTCTTTCCGCGACGGCGGTATCCGTTTCCAGCAGGTCAACCGAACTGATTATTCCCTTGGCATGCCGTTCGGTGTTGATGGCCAGAAGATCTTGCGCGCGTTTCAGGGAGGCCGCGGCAATTGATTTGTATTCCTGCGAATAACAATAGTTGTAGTATGCGATTATGGCGCGGCTGATGCTTTGCATTGCGGTCGCCCTGAGGTCCTTGGAGGAAATGCGCCGATAATTGGCGGCAATGACAATTTCCGCCTTGTTGACTTCAAAACCGGCGCCCTTGAAAAGGGGCTGGGTTATCGTTATCTTGGGTTCCGTATAATAGACCGGATTCACGGGCATTGTGGCGGGGGTATCATCATTCCGCGATCCGAGCAAATCCAACTGATAACGCGTTCCGCTCGTCAGTTTGCCGGCGAGACCGGCGTTGACGTCCACCGCCCGGGAAACGATTGAACTGTAGACGTTCATTGGCATTGGAACCGGACTGTTGATGGCATCCTTTTCAATATTGGCGTAAAAATTCGGCTCAAACGCCGCTTTCGCGATCTTGACGTCGTCTTCTTTCAGCTTTGGCTCAATCCTTTTTATCAGGATTTCAGAGTTGTTCTGGAGCGTCCAGGCGATGCAGTCCACCATTCCGATCCGCAGCAGGCGGTTGGTCAGGGCGGGATCGATGAAGGCCGATGCGCCGGGGTGGCCGATAATGCCCGTTATGGAATTGGTGGCGGCGTTGAGGTTCGGCATCCCGCTAAACAAAACAGTTGTTGTAAGCAGTAAAAGTTTAAAACTGACTCTCGCCGGGTGACGTTGGGAAATGCAGAATGCAGGATGCAGAATGCGGATTTTTTTGGATGTTGCACGGAATCGGTTATGATTTCGTTTCTTCATTCTACACTCTGCCTTCTGCATTTTTTTACTTCCTTGGCTGCAATCTGATCCGCCACTTTTTCTATAATCGCCAGATAGTCAGCGCGTTCTTTCTCGCTTAATGGCCCGAATGCGGCAATTAATGAGCGATGTCTTTCGGCGTGGATATGCTCCAGAATATGGCGCCCTTTCGGCGTCAACTCAGCCAGTACCTGTCGCCGGTCGGATTCCGATGGGAAGCGCTTAACCAGGCCCATCCCAACCACCCGGTCCATGATTCCGGTCAGGGTAGATGATTTCAGGCCCAAATTGCGCGAAAGCGAAAGCATCGGGCATTTTCCCGCGTCCGCGATTTCCTGGAGAATCCAGAGCTGGGGCAGGGTGATGACCCCGCGCGTCAGATAGTTTCGTTCGGCGGACATTATGTTCCTCGCCATTTTACGCATCACCGCGGTCATCCGGTCGGCGAATTGCTCAAGGGAAATTTTCTGATTTGTTTTGTTTTTTGTCATGTCTCTGGTGAGGCCGCCTGCCGCGGCGGGCGAAAATTATTTCATATTCCGAAATATACATTATCCGAAATAATGGTCAATAAGTATTTTGAAATATTTTTGCGTGAAAACAAAACTTGACCGGAACAACAGGCGTCGCTTATAGTGTTTATGCGAATTTTGGAATATTTCTGAAAGGATAAATTATGGCCAAGCATGGATTAGGACGGGGTTTGAACGCATTGCTGAAGGAAACGCCGCCGGAACCTCAGCCGACTGAAGCAACCCGGCGGGGCGGAGGCGTGGATGCCGTGCCCGTTGACAAGATTCTGCCGAACCCGTATCAGCCGCGCCAGAGATTTTCACCCGAAGAACTTGAAGAACTGGCAAATTCCATCAAATCTCACGGCGTTTTACAGCCGGTTCTGGTGCGCCGTAAGGGGGAGCAGTTTGAACTGGTAACCGGTGAAAGACGCTGGCGCGCCGCGCGGCACATCGGATTGGAAGTCATCCCTGCCATTATCAAGGAAGTAACCGAACAGGAAATGCTGGAACTGGGACTGATTGAGAATCTGCAAAGGGAAAATCTGAACGTGATTGAGGAGGCGGAGGGATATCAAAGCCTGATTACCAGGTTTAACCTCAGTCAGGATGAAATCGCACAGCGGGTCGGCAAAGCGCGCGCGACCGTCGCCAATTGCGTGCGGCTTTTGAGTCTGCCGCATGAAGTCAGGCAGATGCTGGTTGAAAATAAACTTCAGGCGGGACACGCCAAAGTGCTCCTTTCGGTCCCGCTGGACGAGGAAAAATGTTTCCTGGCTCGGAGGGTCATTGAGGAAGGCTGGTCGGTGCGCGCCATCGAAAAGGCCGCGGCCAAATTGACCCGCGCGCCGAGAAAAACGCGCGTGAGCCGCGATGATATCCCTGCCGTTCATCTGCAGAACATATCCGATCAACTGCACCGGCATTTTGGCACCGGCATCCGGATCTTTCCGTGCCGTACGCTGGCCAATGGCAAGAAAACAAAGGGTGTGATTGAAATTGATTATTATTCGTCCGAGGACCTTAATCGCATCCTTGAACTCCTCGGCCTGGGGGAGGGCGGGGCGGGTAAGGAATAGCGTAGAGCGCCCGCCGGCAACGCTACCTGCCCGCAGTGCTACAGCGTTGCAGGCGGGTGCATAGCATTGCGGGCAGGGATTGAAAAGATAGCCCGCCCTTGGCGAGGCTTCGCAAGGCGAGCGGATAGGGTTTATCCGTCTGTAGCGGACTATACGCTCCACGCTATCCGCTAACTTTGTTAATCACGAGATACGCTTCACGATTTTCATTGGCTTTTTTTTGTGTATTTCCTACAATAGCGCATATTTGAACGGTGGGTGTAGCTCAATTGGCAGAGCGTCAGGTTGTGGTCCTGAAAGTCGCGGGTTCGAGCCCCGTCACTCACCCCATTTTCTGCCACGTCGGCCCCGATGGCCAAGTGGTCGCTTAGCCCGCCTTGGCGGGCTGACGCGAAATGCAGATTTATCAAGTTTACCAAGCTATGAGCTTGGCTAAAGGCGTAAATGAAAGATGCTTAAGAACTCCGACAAGAAATACGCCGTGGCTCATTTTGGCGCCAAAGCGCTTTCCGTCCGCGGGCGGCGGTTTAACAATAGCGCGGCAAAATTCTGGTCAGCCCTGATTGACGAATTGATAACGGAATATGCCGACTGCCGGCGCGTCGCGCTTGAGGCGGTTAACGAAGGCTATCTTGATCCGGAGCTCCTTTTCCCTGAGGTCGGACTTGAACGCGAGCTGGATTTTCTTTCTAATAATGCCGATAATATAAATGAGGTTTGGCGGAAAGCATTGGCGGATTTTGAACTTTACGGACCGCCGGGCAGCGTTGGTATGCGTATTTATTCCCATTCCGGCGAACAGGCGCGCCTGACCCTGCCCATGGATTGCGTGGATGCGGAAATATTTCTCTACCTTCTCGTCTGGCTTTTGGAATGGAGTGATTTGCCGATCAGCGCCTGGAATGAGCCGAAAATCGCGGGCGCCTTTTCGGCAACCGACCCAGGCTTCGCCAGCCTGCCCGAGCTCGGCCAGGGAGGCTCCGCCGAGGCGAGTCCGATCCGCAAAATTAAATACCTGTTTGATTTTACGATTGAACATGCGCCTTTAAGCGAAGGACTTTTTTCGTGGCGGCTTGATCTGAAATTTGAACGGAGCAGCTCTTTGACGGAAGAAAAAAACTGAAGACCGCGGGAAAAATGCTGCGTTATACACCATGTCATTAATAATTGTGCATATAAGGTTGCGTGTCATTCCGAGCGTAGCGAGGAATCTCTGCCGTAGTTGTCAGTATGACCAAGATCCTTCGCTGCGCTCAGGATGACAAAATATGCATAAACATATAACGCCATGTATAATTATCGGGATAACGAATGATACCGGAAAAACGAATTCGCGCCGAGCTTGAACGGACCGTCCAGGAAACGGATTTACCCGGATTGGGCGCCAGGAAAACCGGGAAGGTGCGCGATTCCTATCTTCAGCCCGGAAAGCGTATCCTCATTGTTACCGACCGCATTTCGGCCTTTGATTGCGTGCTCGGAACAATCCCCTTCAAGGGCCAGGTCTTGAATCAACTGGCCGCCTTCTGGTTTGAGAAAACGAAAGATGTGGCGCCTAATCACGTGTTAGATATTCCCGATCCGAATATAATGGTGGTGGCCGAATGTGATCAATTGCCCATTGAGCTGGTTGTGCGGGGCTATATCACCGGAGTAACCAAGACTTCCATTTGGTTTAATTATCAGCAGGGAGTTAGAAATTACTGCGGCAATATCCTGTCCGACGGATTGCGCAAGGATCAAAAACTGCTGCAGCCCATAATCACGCCCACCACGAAACTGGAAGCCCATGACCGGCCGATTTCCCGGGAAGAAGCCATTAGGGAAAGTCTGGTCACGGTGGAAACATTTGACGAGGCGGCAAATATTTGCATGAAGCTTTTTGACTATGGCACGCAATTTGCCCGCAAACGCGGTTTGATCCTGGTTGACACAAAATATGAATTGGGCCGGCGGAACGGGAAATTGATTGTCTCCGATGAAATCCATACGCCGGATTCCTCCCGTTACTGGTATGCCGATTCCTACGAATCGCTTTTTTCCGCCGGCAAAGACCAGCGCAAGCTGGACAAGGAATATGTCCGTGAATGGTTCGTGGAAAAAGGATTTCGCGGCGAAGGCGTTCCGCCGCCGATGCCGGATGATGTGCGGATGGAGGCGGCCAGGCGATATATTGAGGCGTACGAAACCATTACCGGCGCGGAATTTAAAATTACCGATGAACCGGCAATAAGCAGGATGGAAAGGAATCTGAAAGAAAAGGGGTATTTGTAATTTTGCCCGCTTTATCCGACTGTCATTCCCGGCTTGACCCGCCGGCAACGCTATGCGTAGCATTGCCGGCAGGTCGGGAATCCAGAATTAGAATATCTGGATCCCCGCTTTCCCTGGCCGATGCTCGGGTAGGCGCGAGGATGACAGAAAGAGCAGGCGACAGACAGTTTTGAAATCAACTCATGAGGTAAAAAGAGCATGATTGTTCATCCCATAGAATTCAGATATTTTTCCGATGAAATGAAAAGTCTTTTCACGGAGGAGGCCAAACTGCAGAACTGGCTGACGGTTGAGGCGGCATTGGCCCGCGCCCGCGCCCGGCTCGGGAGCATCCCGAAATCCGCCGCCGCGGAGATCAGTCGCAAGGCCTTATTAAAACACGTCAAACTCGCGCGGGTAAAGGCAATTGAGGATAAAATCCACCATGATTTGATGGCGATGGTCAAGGCCCTGACGGAAGTTTGCGGCAAAAACGCCGGCAAGTATGTCCATCTGGGCGCCACTTCTTATGATATTGAGGACACTGCCCTGGCGCTTCAATTGAGTTCCGCAATTGCGGTTATTGCCCGGCAGGTTGATGAAACTGGAAAACTCCTGCTTAAATTGGCGCAGAAAACAAAACGGCTGGTCTGTGTGGGCCGGACGCACGGCCAGCATGCCGTGCCGACAACTTACGGACTGAAATTCGCCATTTATGCCTGCGAATTTCAGCGGCACCTTGAACGGCTGGCCGAGGCAAGGAAGCGGATAATGGTCGGGCAAATGACCGGCGCGGTCGGCACGCAAGCAAGTTTTGGTAAAAATGCTCAAAAACTGCAAAAGCTGGTTATGGATGAGCTTGGATTGAAACCGGTGTTTGTGTCCAACCAGGTAATCCAGCGCGACCGGCATGCCGAGGTTGTTTTTTGCCTGGCGCTGGTTGCGGCAACCGCGGAAAAAATCGCCAAGGAAATAAGGAATCTGCAAAGAACGGAAATAGGCGAGGTGTGCGAGCCTTTTGGCGCCGGGCAGGTGGGGTCTTCCACCATGCCCCAGAAGCGCAACCCGCATAAGAGCGAAAGGATTTGTTCGCTGGCCAGGATTATCCGTGCGCAAATAATACCGGCGCTTGAAAATATTTCCCTTGAGCATGAGCGCGATTTGACCAATTCCGCCGCCGAGCGGGTTATTTTTCCCGAGGCGTTTATTTTGACCGATTATGTCCTGCGCCAACTGCAGGAGATTCTCGGCCGTCTTTTCATCAGCGAGGAAAACATCCGCCGCAACCTGGAGCTGACGGGTGGCATGATCATGAGCGAGCGGGTTATGATTGAACTGGTTGAACGCGGCTTAGGAAGACAGGAAGCGCACGAGATTTTGCGTCAGGCCGCCGGCGAAACTTTCACGACCGGGAAGCCGTTCCGCGATGTATTGCTGGCTAATAAGCGCATCGCGGCGTTCCTGAAGGCAAAAGATCTTGACCGTTGTCTTAAGCCGGAAAGCTACATCGGCACGGCCGTCAAGCAGGTGGAACAGGTGCTTGCGGAATTACGCGGTAAATAGAAGAAGTTAATCAGGAAAATATTCACCGCGGAGGCGCAGAGAACGCAGAGACAGGAAAGGTATTTGGTTTTTGAATGTTCAGAAAAAATAACAATTAGGTTTCGATTTACCTCAGCGCCCTCTGCGGCTCTGCGGTGAAAATCTTCTTAAGAAAGGGATGGAGTCAAATGGCAAGCGTGGTGATTGTCGGGGTGCAGTGGGGCGATGAGGGCAAAGGCAAAGTGGTGGATACGCTCGCCGGCCAGGCGCAGATTGTCGTGCGTTTCCAGGGCGGGGACAATGCGGGCCACACTGTTTATCATGCCGGCGAGAAGCATGTGTTTCATCTCCTGCCTTCGGGAATTCTGCGTGATCATGTTTTAAATCTGATTGGCGGCGGAGTTGTTGTCAACCTTGAAAAACTGGTCAAGGAAATTGACGGGGTTGGAATAGACCAAAGCAAATTGCCCAAACGTCTGCGCATCAGCGCCGAGGCGCACCTGATTCTCCCCTGCCATATTGCCCTGGATGCAAAGAACGAAAGCCAGCTGGGCGATGCCAAGCTCGGCACTACCCTGCGTGGGATAGGTCCGGCTTATGCCGACCGGGCCGCCCGGGTCGGGGTGCGGTTTGCGGACATTTTTGACGGGAAACTTTTACGTGAGCGCCTGAAAGTTTGTTTTGAAGCCAAACGCGGATTGTTTTCAGAGTCTCAGATGCAGGAGGCCTGCAATGTTGACCGTGTTGCGGAAGATATTCTTGCTTTTGTAGGGCGGCTCCAGCCCCTTCTTGGCGATACGGGAATCATCCTGGAAGAAGGTCGGCGGTCCGGGAAAAATATCCTGTTTGAGGGCGCGCAGGGGACAATGCTGGATATCGGCGCGGGAACGTATCCGTATGTAACATCCTCTCATACCATTGCCGGGGCGGCCGGCGTCGGCGCCGGAGTCGGCCCGCGTTTTCTGGACAAAATTGTCGGGGTGACGAAAGCCTATGTTACGCGGGTAGGGGAAGGGCCGTTCCCGACTGAATTGACCGATGAGACCGGCGAGAAACTGCGCGCGGATGGAGGAGAATACGGCGCGACCACCGGTCGCCCACGTCGCTGCGGCTGGCTTGACCTTGTTCAATTGAGGCGGGCCGTGCGGCTCAACAGTCTGGACGGAATGATCGTGACCAAGCTGGATGTCTTGGATTCATTTGATAGGATAGGATTGTGCGTGGCATATTCTTGCCGGGGTAAAAGGTTGACGGAATGGCCGGAAAATCCGGCGGATGCGGCGGCGGTTCAGCCGGAATATGTATTCATGCCCGGCTGGAAATCTCCGACCGGCAAAGCCAAATCGTTTGCTGAGCTTCCTGCGGCGGCCCGGAACTATTTGCAGACCATTGAAAAGGAAGCCGGTATCCCGATCGTGATAATCTCTGCCGGGAAAGAAAGGGAAGCATTGATTGTGAGAAAGCCGGTGTTTACCTAAAACAGAAGTCAGTAGCCAGTAGTCAGAAGCCAGAATAAAGGCAATTGGTTCACAATGATTTATTCTGACTCCTGACTTCTGAATTCTGACTACTGGGCGGAATGGGAGGAATCATGTGCGGAATTGTCGGTTATATCGGCAAAAACAACGCGGCCGGCGTTGTTTTATCGGGACTGCAGAGGCTTGAATACCGCGGCTACGATTCGGCCGGCATTTGCCTTTTTTCAAACAAAGATGCCAAATTGGAGCGCGTCCGGGTTGTCGGCAAGATTGCGGCCTTGGTCAACGAAGTGGAGCGTGTGATTCCCGGCCACGGGGGCGCCAATTATCATCTGGGAATAGGGCACACCCGCTGGGCCACGCACGGTGCCCCGACGGAGGCCAATGCCCATCCGCATTTCAGCCAGAGCGGCGATTTTGCCATTGTCCATAACGGGATTATTGAAAACTATGTGGCTTTGAAGGAACGGCTTGTCCACAAAGGCTATGTGTTTTCCAGCGAGACCGATACGGAAGCGCTGGCTCATTTGATTGAGGCCTGCTACGACGGCAACCTGAAGGCCGCCGTGGCGGCGGCCTTGGAAAGCGTTGAAGGCACCTATGGGCTGGCGGTCATTTCCAGGCGCCAGCCTGGCCTGCTTGTTGCGGCGCGCAAGGGCAGTCCGCTTGTTGTCGGCGTTGGCGCCGGCGAAATGATTGTCGCCTCCGACGTGAGCGCGATCATCAATTATACAAAACAGGTTGTTTTTCTGAACGACGGCGATATCGCCGAAATCAAAGCAGACGGCTTTGACATCAGCTCCTTGAAAAACGTTCCGGTCAGCCGGGAGATGACGCACATTGACTGGAGTCCGGGACAGATTGAAAAAGCCGGCCATGAACATTTCATGCACAAGGAAATCCATGAACAGCCCGAGGCGTTGGTAAACGCCACCCGCGGACGCCTCATGGAAAATGACGGCACTACCAAGCTGAGCGGCATCCGCATGACGCCTTCCGAACTGGCGCGGGTCGGCCGAATCATGATCGCGGCCTGCGGCACATCGCTTTATGCCGGCATGGTTGGCCGGTATTTTTTTGAGGAATTGGCCGGTATTCCGGCCGAGGTTGACCAGGCGGCTGAATTTCGTTACCGCAATCCGATTATTGAACCGGATTCATGCATGGTGGCCATCAGCCAGTCGGGCGAAACGGCCGACACGATTGAGGCCGTGCGCGAAGGCATGCGCAAAGGCGCGAACGTGCTCAGTATCTGCAACGTAGTTGGCTCAACAATCGCGCGCGAAACGGGCAGGGGAGTTTATCTGCATGCCGGCCCCGAGATAGGCGTGGCTTCCACCAAGGCCTTCACCTGCCAGGTGGCGGTACTGGCCATGCTGGCGATTTTGCTCGGACGGGCGCGGCGGATGTCCGCTTCAACCGGACGTGAACTGGTGCGGGAATTGATGCGCCTGGACGAACTGGCGAAGGCGGCCTTGGTACAGGAAGACGAAATAAAGCGCATTGCCGAAAAATACGCGCGGGCGGAAAATTTCTTTTATATTGGGCGCGGCTATATGTATCCGGTGGCTCTTGAGGGGGCGCTTAAATTGAAGGAAATTTCGTATGTCCATGCGGAGGGTTACCATGCGGCGGAGCTCAAGCACGGTCCCATCGCTTTGCTTGACAAGAATGTGCCGGTGGTGGCGGTTGTTCCGGATATTCACGGCAAGACCAAAACGGTCAGCAATATGCAGGAATGCCGGGCGCGGAGCGCGCCGGTGATTGCCATTGCCACCGAAGGCGACTCTGAGATTGACCAGTTTTGCAATGACGTCATTCGCGTTCCGCGTTGCGCCGATTTTATCACCCCTATTCCCGTGGTAATCGTTGAACAACTATTTGCCTATCATGTGGCGAAGCTGCGCGGATGCCCAATTGACCAGCCGCGCAACCTGGCAAAATCAGTGACGGTGGAGTAGAAGCGGCTCTTACCAAAGTCGGCAAGTGCCCAGTTCTAAGTTTAGGGTTCAGCGTTCAATGTTTTTCAACCCTGAACTCTGAACGGTGAACCTTGAACCTGGATGGAATTTCATGCAATATCCAATCATACCCGGTTATGAAATTATCGGCGTTTTGGGCGAGGGCGGGATGGGCACGGTCTATCTGGCCATGCAATTGTCGCTTAAGCGCAAAGTGGCCATCAAGATATTGCCGCCGAGCCTGACGGGAGATGAATCATATCTTTTGCGGTTCCGGCACGAGGCCAAAGCCGCGGCAAAAATCAGGCATCCCAATATTGTCCAGATTTTTGACGCCGGCGATCACAACAATGTTTATTTTTTTGTGATGGAATATGTTGCCGGCGAAACTGCGGGCGAACGGGTCGCCCGCAAGGGAAAACTTGACGAGGAAAGCGCGTTGTTAATCGCGGAATCGGTGGCGGTGGCGCTTGAATATGCCTGGGACCGGGCGCGGCTGGTTCACCGCGATATAAAACCGGATAATATCCTCATAGATGATGATGGCACGGTTAAGCTCTCCGATCTGGGTTTGGCGAAGACCATGGATCACTTTGCGCCCAGTATAACCGTGGGCCGCGCGATGATCGGGTCGCCTCATTATTGCGCCCCCGAACAGGCGCAGGGCGAGGAAAACATTGATTGTTGCGCCGATATCTACGCGCTCGGCGCCACTTTGTATCACTTCCTGACCGGCCAGCCGCCGTTTGCCGAAACGCCCGGGATCAGCGCCATGGTCAGAAAACTTACCGAACACCTTCCGGATGTCACGGAAACCAATCCGGCCGTATCCGACAGCGCCGCCTGGTTGATTGAAAAAATGCTCGCGCGTGACAAAAAAATGCGCCAGCAAACCTGGCTTGAAGTCTTGGACGATATTGACGAGGTTATCCATGACCGGCCGCCGCTATCCGCGCCGGTTCCTGAAGGAGCCAGCACCATGTCGTGCAGTAAACGGCGCTTTAAATCCGGGATTAGACCGGCCATGGCGGCAAAGGTGCAGGATGAAGATCAATCCGAACAGTGGCGCAAGAGCAGTAATTTTCTTTTAAAGTTTATTTTGGCGGTTGCCGCCATTGCTGCAGCGTTCTTTATCTGGAGAGTGTTTTTTTGAGCCCTGCGTACAGGAGAAGACGGGCCTCAACGAAAATATTGCGCCTGGGACTTCACTTTTTCTTGAATGACAATACAAAACGGGTGCCGCCACGCCTTGCCAGTTCCATGGAGCCTTTCAGTTGTTCGATGAGGGCTTGAACAATCTTGAGGCCAAGGGTCTTGGTGCTGTTAATTTGCACACCATCAGGCATTCCGATGCCATTGTCAGTCAGCTCAATCGTCACCTTTCCCTGCCGGTCTTCAAGCCGCAGGGATATTTCTCCTTCTTTCTTGTCGGGAAATGCGTGCTTGAGGGAGTTGGAGATGAGCTCGTTAAGTATGAGCGCCACGGGAATAGCGTCATCCATGTCCAGGTTTACCTCGCCGGCCTCCAATCTGAAGCGTATGTGATTATCATTTATCCCGTAAGAGCGAAAGAGATGGGTGGCGAGATCTTTCACATAGGCCGCGAAGTCTAGTGTTGCCATGTTCTCGGCATTGTAGAGCTTCTCGTGGACAAGGGCCATGGAGCGAATGCGGTTCCTCGCCTCAGAGCAAAGGCGATGGTAGGTATCATCATTCACATGGTCAGACTGGAGCTGAAGCAGGCTGGAGATGATCTGCATGTTGTTTTTTACCCTGTGGTGAACCTCACGGACAAGAATATCTTTTTCATTCAGGGATGCTTGCAGAGCATTTTCTATTCGCTTGCGCTCGGTGATGTCCTGGAAAGTTCCCGAGACTTTTTTGGTTTTGCCGTTCACCCTGGTTGCTTGCCCGATGGCGCGAACCCAGCGATGATTACCTTTGGCGGTGATGAATTTAAGTTCAAGGTCATAATATTCGCCCAACTCAATGGCCCGCTGCACCGCCCGTTCCATGATCGGTCTGGATGATGGGTGGTAAAACGCGATGCCATTACTCACCGTCGGATTGTAGGTCAGATCAACTTCGTGGATGCGATAAGTTTCTTTCGTCCATACCTGTTCCAAAGTATCCACGTCAAATTCCCATCCGCCGACTTTTGCCATTTTACCCATTTCATTGAGCAAGCTTTCACTTTTTTTCAGTGCTTCTTCCGCCTGTTTGCTCTTGGTGATGTCATGAGCCGTGCCGGCAAACCCGATCGGTTTCTTATTTGCATCCGTGAGAATGCTGCTTGTCATCAGGGTGTAAAATATTGTGCCGTCTTTGTGGATATGCCCAACCACGCCTTTATGGCAACCATTCTTCATCGCCTGTTCATTGAAGGGGATGACTTCTCTGCGCAGCTGCTCTTCCGTATGGAACATGCTTAAATGTTTACCGATCAGCTCGGAAACCGGATAACCATGCATTTGAGCCCAGGCGGGGTTGACAAATTGGATGTGTCCATCCAGGCTGGCAACGGCAAAGCCATCAATACTCTGGTTCACCGCTGTTCTTAACCTTTCCAATTCATTTATTTGCCCAGCAATCGAGCCCTGTAGCTGGACAATTTTGCGTCCGACATCAATGCGCACCTGGAGCTCTTCCGCATTGTAAGGTTTGACGATATAATCATCGGCGCCGGCTTTCAGCCCCTGGATGATGTCTTCCGTTTTATCACGGCAGGTAAGAAGGATGAGATAGGCTGGTTCGTTAGTCTTTATTTCACGGATTTTGCGGCAGACTTCCACGCCGTCCATGCCGGGCATCATCCAGTCCAGAATCGCCAGTTTTGGCGCGCCAGGATTGCTGAGTATTTCATAGGCGCTCAGGCCGTTGCCGGTTACAATCGGTTCGTAACCGGCCTTGCAGACAGTGGCTTTAATCATCAACTGCGACGTTAAATCATCTTCCGCAATGAGTATTTTCATGATTTTTTAATTTTATCCAGCTCCGGCTGGATATATTTTTTATAGCAGTCCGGGCAGATTCCATGGCTGAACTGGGCTTCCGTGTGGGTGGTTACATAGCTTTCAACCTGCTGCCAGTATTGCTTGTCATCCCGTATTTTTTTGCAATACATGCAGATGGGCAACAATCCCTTCAGGGTCTTGATCTGTGCCAGGGCATCCTGGAGTTCGATAATTCTTCCGGCCAGCGAGGCCTGCAGTTCAACGACTTTGCGTCCGACGCCGATTCGCACCTGGAGCTCTTCAGCATCATAAGGCTTGACGATATAATCGTTGGCCCCGGATTTCAGGCCGTGGATAATATCTTTTTTGTTGTCCCGGCTGGTCAGCAGAATGAGATAAGCCGGTTCGTTAGTCTTTATTTCACGGATTTTGCGGCAGACTTCCACGCCATCCATGCCGGGCATCATCCAATCCAGAACCGCAATTTTTGGCGCATCAGGTTTGTTGAGTATTTCCAAGGTGCTCAGGCCGTCGCCGGTTACAATGGGTTCATAGCCGGCCTTGGCGACAATGGCCTTGATCATCAGTTGCGAGGTTAAATCGTCTTCGGCTATCAGTATTTTCATAGGTTCAATCCAGGCAGAAGGCAGCAGGCAGAAGGTACAAAGTGCTCTGAGTCAAGAGCAGAGAAATCCTCCGGAACGGACATAATGTTTTTAACATTTTTCATTGTTACTTCTGCCTGCTGCCTTCTGCCTCTCTTATTTCCTTTCCGCCTTCCTGCAAACCAGTTTGCGTATTAAACTGCTGAGCATTCGTTCGATTTCTCCGGACAGCTCGATCAATCGTTCGCTCTCGCCTTTATTTAAATACCCTAGATTAACTGAAATTTCCAACTGTGTTTGTAATTCGTATAGAGATCCGGACGCAATTTGCAGAAAACGAACATAGTCATTCGTCGAATGCCTTCCGTATCCTTCCGCTATATTGCTTGGAATTGAAACCGCACAACGTCGCATTTGGGAGGTTAATCCATAAATTTCAGACGCGGGAATATTTTTTGATATTCTATAAACTTCCGTAACAAGAACCATCGCCTTCTGCCATACGATTAAATCTCTATATGTTTTCACCACTATATTCATTCTTTCTCTGTTTTTTTTATTATTCCCCACTTCTGCCTACTGCCTATGCCCCTTCTGCCTTCTTCAAATATTCCCGCATGGCCCGCTCCAGCATTTCAAACTGCCGGCTTAATTTGGGGAGAAGCGCCTGCGCTTCTTTCCAGTCCGCCGTTCCGCAGGCATCTTCAATCCTGCGCGCAACGGCATGAAGCTTTTGTCCGCTGACATTGGCGACAGAACCTTTAATGGTATGCGCCAGCCGGGCGGCGGTTTCCTGTTGCTGTTTTTCAATCGTTTTTTCAAGCTCGAGTATGCTTTTTGGCGTTTCATTCAGGAAAATATTTATAATCTCGCGGATCAGGGCGCTGTCGCCGGAAAGCCGGTCGGAAAAGGCCTTGGAATCAAATACGGGAAAGAATCCGGGGTCATCCCGCTTCGCTGAGCCAGCTACGCAGGACAAGTCGCCCCCGGCTACAGCACTGTAGCCGGCCGCGGTGAGGCCGGCGAGGTTTTCCTTGCCTGGAGTAGCAATGTTGGCAATGGCATCGGCAACTGATTTTATACTGACCGGCTTGGTGATATAGCCG
>Ga0247840_10001071_pt1 | contig 55068 bp, 43 predicted proteins | sample LaCruzMarch2015__FD_192404 | JGI IMG/M metagenome (GOLD analysis project Ga0247840, IMG submission 192404) | Freshwater microbial communities from meromictic Lake La Cruz, Castile-La Mancha, Spain - LaCruzMarch2015_17m | ecosystem: Environmental > Aquatic > Freshwater > Lake | place: Spain... | reverse complement strand
TCCACAGCGCGACCGCTCATGGCCAGCACATTTCGCCGCATAAGGCGGTCCATTCCGCCTATGCCGATGGCGCTCAACAAAGCCCCGATCGTGGTCGGCATAAGGCACACCAGCAGCGCGACGAGTATCGGGATGCTCATTTTCACAACCCCGCTCTGACCGGCCGCGCATTCGCCGAACAAAGCAAAAGCCGGCAACGTAATCACGACCAGAACGAACAGGGCGCTCAGGCTGACCAGGACTATGCCGAGGGCAATTTCATTCGGGGTCTTTTGCCTCCGCGCGCTTTCGATCAACGCGATCATGCGGTCCAGGAAAGAGCGGCCGGGTTCGGCGGTAACGCGCACTACGATCCGGTCGCTGATCACCCGGGTACCGCCCGTTACCGCGCTGCGATCGCCACCGCTCTCGCGAATGACCGGCGCTGATTCACCGGTGATTGCGGATTCATCCACCGTGGCAATCCCTTCCACGACTTCGCCGTCTCCCGGGATAATGTCGTTGGTTTCACAGACGACCAGATCGCCCGTTTTCAAGTCCGAGGCCGGAGTCGGTATTTCGCGCCCGTTAACCAGTTTCCGGCCCAGTGTTTCGGAGCGTGTCTTGCGGAGCGCTTTGGCCTGGGCCTTGCCGCGGCCTTCCGCGAACGCCTCCGCAAAATTGGCAAATAGCAGCGTAAACCACAGCCAGAAAGCAATTTGAAGGTTGAAAACGGTCGGCGTCCTGATCAGAAACAGCGTTACCAGGACGGAGCAGACAAGAACAACGAACATAACCGGATTGGACAACTGGTCCCGTGGATTGACTTTAAGCAACGCGTCATAAACGGCGCCGCGCCATAAGGCGGCATCATATAATGATTTGGCATCTTTCGTTTTCATTGTTCTATCATTAAAAAGTTCTTCCACTCATCATCAAAAAATGGTCCGCGACCGGACCAAGCAACAGTACCGGGAAGAACGTCAATGCGCCCACGATCAGGATCACGCCACCCAAAACAACCATGAACGTGACGCCATTGGTCGGAAACGTGCCTGAATTGGGCGGCGTAATTTTTTTAAGACCGAGCGCCGAAGAAAGAGCTAGCACTGGCAGGATGACCCCAAAACGGCCGAGCAGCATCGCAACTGCCAGCGCGATATTGAAAAAAAATGTATCAGCGTTTAACCCGGCAAACGCGCTGCCGTTGTTGGCGCCAGCCGAGGCAAAGGCATAGAGCACTTCGCTGAAACCATGCGGGCCGCCGTTGGCAAGGCTGGCTTTTGTTGACGGCAACAGGCACGCCAAGGCCGTGCCGGTCACAATGACCGCGCCCGAGATCAGGATTCCCATAATGACCCAGACCATCTCGCGCGCCTCGATTTTCTTGCCGAGATATTCGGGAGTGCGGCCCACCATGAGTCCGGCCAGGAACACGGTCAATAAAACGAAAAGCAGCATACCGTAAAGCCCCGAGCCCACGCCGCCAAAGATAATTTCCCCCAGCATCATGTTCACCAGCAGAATCAACCCGGCCAACGGTGAAAAGCTGTCGTGCATCGCATTTACGGACCCATTCGAGGCCGCGGTCGTGGCCGTCCCCCATAACACACTGTTCATCACGCCGAAACGGGTTTCCTTTCCTTCCATCCAGCCCGAAAGTCCAGTGACCGGATTCAGGTGCGTCTCCGCCCACCAGGCCGCCGCGAACCCGGCGATCAAAATCACAAGCATAACGCCGAAGAGACACCACCCATGCCGGCGGTTTTTCACCATCAAGCCGAACATATAAACCGACGACGCCGGAATCAAAAGAAGGGCAAGCATTTCGAGATAATTGGAAAACGGGGTCGGATTTTCAAACGGGTGCGCGCAGTTGACGCCGAAAAAACCGCCGCCGTTCGTGCCCAGTTGTTTGATGGCGATTTGCGAGGCGGCCGGTCCAAGCGGGATAAGGTCGTTCTGCCCTTCAAGCGTGGTCATGGCATGATACAGATGGAAACTCTGAACGACGCCCTGGCCGACCAATACCAGCGCAAAAAGACATGAAAGCGGCAACAGAATGTAAAGAATCGTTTTGACCAAATCGGAATAGAAATTGCCGATCTTATCCGTGTTCACCCGGATAAACCCGCGCGAGAAAGCCAGCAGAACGGACATACCGGTGCCGGCGCTCAAAAAGTTTTGCACGGTCAATCCCAGCATCTGGGTGAGATAACTCATCACCGCCTCGCCCGAATAAGCCTGCCAATTAGTGTTCGTCATGAAACTGACGGCTGTATTGAAAGCCAGCCAGAAAGGCAATTTCGGCATATGCTGGGGATTCAAGGGCAACAGACCCTGGCAAAGTTGAAGGGACAATAATGCCGCAAATCCCCATGCATTAAAGAGCAACAGGGTAACCGCATACTGTTTCCAGTTCGTTTCCACGGAAGGATCAATCCCGGCCAGACGATAGAGCCATTGTTCCAGTCTGTTAAAAGCCGGGGTGAACCAGTGCCGGCGGCCGTCGAAGACCTGGGCCAGGTAGGTTCCAAGAACGGGAACAAGAAGAACCAGGCTTCCAAAATACACGATAATTTGAACCAGATCGTTCGTTTTCATGCGTCCATCTAAACAGGTTAAACGCGGGGAGGGAAATAAAAATATGACTGAAACCTATAAAAAAAAGATAAAAATATCACTATCCTCGGCATCTTCGCCTGTCTTATATTTAGACCAGGACTATTTATTAGACCACCGAGTGAGGCAGCCAAGTCTTCGTGTTCATAATATTATCATTATATATAATTATTTATAAATTAGTAGTTTACAACGAAAGATGGCAGGCCAATACTTTTGTCTGGCATGAGTTGGCATAATTTTTGCTATTACATGAGACAGTATTTTAAACGTATAGGAATTTCAAAGTTATATGAGTTGTCATTCCGAGCGTAACGAGAAATCTCTGCCGGTATTGTTAAATATGGCGGAGATCCTTCACTTTGTTCAGGATGACAGAGTTGTTGGCCAGTTTTGCGGGGCCTAATTCAATAATTGAGATCAAATAAAAAACAATAATTATAAATGGAGGGAAAAATGAAAAAAACGGTCAGTAAAGAGCAAATTTTGAAAGAAGCGAAAGACAAAAAAGTCCGGTTTATCAGGCTCTGGTTCACAGACGTCCTTGGCACCCTGAAGAGTTTTGCAATCACGATTGACGAGCTTAAAGGCGCCCTTCATGAGGGAATGGGTTTTGACGGGTCATCCATTGAAGGCTTTGCGCGAATTCATGAAAGCGACATGATCGCAAAGCCCGACCCAAACACATTTACAATCCTTCCCTGGCGCTCAACCGAAGACGGAACCGTAGGGCGAATGTTTTGTGACATTTTAAATCCGGATGGCACATCGTATGCGGGTGATCCACGTCATGTCCTCAAACGGAACATAGAAAAAGCCGCTAAAATGGGATACATTTTTTATGTCGGCCCGGAGTTGGAATATTTTTATTTTAAAAATTCAAACGGCGTTGAGACAATTGACCAGGGCGGCTATTTTGATCTGACGCCGCTGGATGTTGCCAGTAATCTGCGGCGGGACACGATTCTGAGCCTGGAGGCAATGGGAATCAAGGTTGAATACAGCCATCATGAGGTTGCCCCGAGTCAGCATGAAATAGATTTGCGTTACGCAGACGCCCTGACCATGGCCGATAACGCGATGACCTACCGGCTCATTGTCAAGGAAATTGCGCTCAAACACGGCCTTTATGCCACCTTCATGCCGAAACCGATATTCGGCGAAAATGGAAGCGGAATGCACGTGCATCAATCCCTGTTTAAGGGCAACCGGAATGTTTTTTTTGACCCGGCGGATAAATGCCACCTTTCCGCGAAAGGCAGGTCTTATATTGCCGGCCTTCTGACGCATTCTCGCGAGATATGCACGGTGGTGGCGCAATGGGTAAATTCATACAAAAGGCTGGTTCCGGGATATGAAGCGCCTGTTTATATCGCATGGGCGCAACGCAACCGGTCGGCGCTTGTCAGGGTGCCGATGTATAAACCAGGCAAAGAGAACGCCACGCGGGCTGAATTCAGGTGTCCTGATCCGGCCTGCAACCCCTACCTGGCTTTTTCAGTGATGCTGGCCGCGGGGCTGAAAGGTATGCAGGAGAATTACGAACTGCCTGATCCCATTGAAGATGACATCTTCAAGATGTCGGAGAAGGAACGGGAAAAGCGCAAAATCGTCTCGTTGCCGGGAAGCCTGGCGGAAGCTCTGGCCGAAACGGAAAAAAGCGAACTGGTGCGGGAAGCATTGGGAGACCACGTCTTTGAGAAATTTATTGAGAACAAAAGAATAGAATGGGACAAATATCGCACTCATGTCAGCCAATACGAGATTGAACGATATCTGCCGCTGCTATAGAGAGGTCCGGTTAAATAACGTAACAATTCAGACAAAGAAAACATTCAACGTCCAACTTTTCCGCCTGAAACGGATCCGCCAAGGCGGAGAACTTTCAACATTTTCGAAGTCCTTGAACGTTGGATGTTGAGCGTTGAACGTTTTCCAATTCGAACGCGACCTCGGAATAAAGGTCAACCAAAATGTGGAACCACAGTTTCAGAGATGAAAAGGATACAAGCGGCTGCGCAATTTCCGGCATCATGTCCGAGACTGGAAAACGGTTTTCCAGCGATCTCATCATGCGTTCGATTGCCAACATGCGGGAAAGGTCGAACGGTCTCGGGGGAGGTTTTGCAGCCTACGGGATATATCCTCATAATCCCGATGATTATGCCCTCCATATCATGTTTGACCAACCAAGCGCGCAGGAAGTTACCTGGCAGTATCTGAAATCCAATTGTGAAATTATCGGTGAGGAGCCGATCCCGACTAGGCCGAGTGAAGCAATCAAGTCCCGCCCGCTTCTCCATCGATATTTTGTGAAAGCAGGCGCACTCCTGAAGGAACGTTACTACGAGGAAAACGAAGACGACTTAATCGTGCGCATTGTAATGCATATCAATAGATTCATTGACGGCGCCTTTGTGCTTTCATCCGGGAAAAACATGGGGATATTCAAGGGCGTGGGATATCCTGAGGATGTCGGGCGCTTTTTCAGGCTGGAAGAACATAAGGCCTATCTCTGGCTTGCGCACGGGCGGTTCCCCACCAATACCACCGGATGGTGGGGCGGTGCGCATCCATTTGGTCTCCTGGACTGGGCCGTGGTTCACAATGGCGAAATTTCGTCCTATGGGATCAACCGGCGATATCTGGAAAACTTCAGCTACTTCTGCGCTCTCCGCACCGACACGGAAGTTATTACCTATCTTTTTGATTTATTGATGAGAAAACACAAGCTGGCGCTTGAGATAACGGCCTGCATCCTTGCTCCGCCGTTTTGGTCGCAGATCCAGCGCAAGGGCCATGATGAGAAGAAGCTGATTACCGCGCTCCGCATGGTTTACGGCGGGGCGCTATTGAACGGCCCTTTCAGCGTTTTAGTCGGCAACTCAAAAGGCATGATTGGTCTCAACGACAGGACCAAGTTACGCCCCATGATAGCCGCCAGAAAGAACGACATGATATATATCGCCAGCGAGGAATCGGCAATCCGCACCGTATGCCCTTCACCGGATATCCTCTGGCACGCCGAGGGAGGTATCCCGATCATCGGCCAACTGAAGGAGAAATCCTGTGCGTAAATGGCTTGTCCAGCCTGAATTTGACATTACCCGCGATCAGGAGCGCTGTATCCAGTGCCAGGTATGCGTCCGGCAATGCGCCAACGATGTGCATGAATACGACGATGAAGACGGAGTGGTTTGTTCTGAAAATGCAGGCTGTGTCGGATGCCACCGGTGCGCCACCCTCTGCCCGACCGGAGCGGTTAAGATCAATCAGTCTAAATTGGATTTTCGTCCCAATGCATATTGGACGCCATCAATCATACGGAACGTTTATAAGCAATCCGAGGGCGGCGGAATATTGCTGAGTTCAATGGGGAATGATCGCCCCTTTAGAAACTACTGGGATATGATGGTCCTGAACGCATCCCAGGTTACGAACCCTTCCATTGATCCGCTTCGTGAGCCGATGGAACTTACGACATATCTTGGCCGGAAACCGGACAGGATTGAAGTCGAAAAATCAGGGAACGGCTTCAGTCTCAAAACAAAGCTGGCGCCACAACTTCATCTTGAGATTCCAATAATGTTTTCGGCCATGTCCTATGGATCAATAAGCCTGAACGCGGCAACGGCCCTTGCGCGCGCCGCGATGGAAATGGGCACTTTTGCCAACTCCGGCGAGGGCGGGTTGCATTGGTCGCTGCACCCATACGCCGAAAACATGATTGTCCAGGTTGCTTCCGGTCGTTTTGGGGTGAACGCCGAATATCTCAACCGCTCCGCGGCCGTTGAAATAAAGATCGGGCAAGGCGCTAAACCGGGTATTGGCGGCCATCTTCCCGGTGAAAAAGTGGATGCCTCCATCTCGGAAACAAGAATGATCCCGGAAGGGACCGACGCCCTTTCTCCCGCTCCCCATCATGATATCTACTCCATTGAAGATCTTCGCCAGCTGATCCTTGCCCTGAAGGAAGTCACGCAAAACACAAAACCCGTATCGGTTAAAATTGCGGCCGTGCACAACGTGGCAGCCATTGCCTCGGGATGTGTTCATGCCGGGGCAGATATCGTGGCCATAGATGGGTTTAGAGGCGGCACCGGCGCCGCGCCCACCATGATTCGCGATAATGTCGGCATCCCGACCGAGCTTGCTCTGGCGGCCGTTGATGAGCGCCTGCGCAAGGAAGGCATACGCAACCGGGCCTCCCTGGTGGTGGCCGGCGGCTTCAGGTGCAGCGCTGATATTGTCAAGGCAATCGCATTGGGAGCCGATGCCGTCTATATCGCAACCTCGGCCCTTGTGGCCATGGGATGCCACCTGTGCCAGAAATGTTATACCGGCAAATGTAATTGGGGGATTGCCACCCAGGATCCGTATTTAATGAAACGGTTAAATCCCGACGTGGCCACCAGAAGATTAATAAATCTTCTTCGCAGCTGGGAATTGGAAATCAAGGAAATGCTCGGCGGCATGGGAGTGAACGCAATAGAAAGCCTGCGTGGAAACAGGGAACACCTGCGCGGGGTTGGCTTGGATCAAACTGAGTTGGAAACGCTGGGAATTAAACCGGCGGGAATGGGCGCATGAAACGCATTTACGCGAGGGAAGCATATTGTCTTGGCTGCCGGCTGTGTGAAATAAATTGCATGGTCAAGCACTCCCGGTCAAAAAAAATTATCAAGGCTTTCCGCAAGGAACGCGATATTCTTCAACCTTCCCTTCAGGTGGAAAATAGCGGTCTGCTCTCGTTTGCCGTCCAATGCCGTCATTGCGATGACGCGCCATGTATAGACGCGTGTATAACCGGCGCCATGCATCGCGACTCCAAAACAGGGGCCGTCGTCTGCGACGAAAGCCGTTGCGCAGGATGCTGGTCTTGCATCATGGTATGCCCGGCCGGAGCCATTCGCCGCGGTAAAGAACGGAAAGTCGCTTCGAAATGCGACCTGTGTGTGGCTGAAAAAATGCCGGTGTGCGTGGCCAACTGTCCCAATGAGGCCCTGGTGTATGAAGAACGATAAAGCTGAATATCTGATTATCGGGAATTCAACCGCGGCCATATCGGCCGTGGAAGGAATCCGGACCATAGACAAAATAACCCCCATTATGCTCGTATCAAAAGAGCCCTATCATACTTATTCCCGTCCTTTGATCTCTTCCCTGCTGGCCGGCAAACTAAACGAAGAAAAGATGTATTACCGCCCGAAGGAATTCTATGAGGAAAACGGGGTCCATGAACAGCTGGGCGTGGAGGCCGGCCGGATTGATGTCCAGGATAACATTGTCTGGACCGCCGCAAATCAGGCCATTACGTTTGGCAAACTTTTAATCGCCACGGGTGGCAGCCCTTCCATTCCGCCCATAGAAGGATGGAAGACCAACGGTGTCTTCACGCATATGTGTTGGAATGACGCGCAAACGATTCTCAATTATATAACAAATAACAGTTTCAAGCATGATGGATTAACGGCCGTTGTCGTCGGGGGCGGGCTAATTGGCATCAAGGCGGCGGAGGCGCTTTGCGCGCGCGGTCTGCATGTTGTGATAGTGGAAGCTGCTGATCGGATGCTTTCTTCCTGCCTCAACCCGGCTGCATCGCAACTGGTCGAAGAAACCATGCGGGAAGCAGGCGTGGAAATCAGATGCGGCAACACGGCGGAACGCATTCTTAACGCTAACGGCGTTGTCTCGGGAGTTGTGCTGAAGAAAGGCGAGATAATTCCGGCCCAGATAATTATCATCGCGGCGGGCGTGGCACCAAATATAGACATGGTCAAAGGAACGGCCATAGGGGTTGACCGGGGAATTTTAATTGATGAATGCTGCCGGACATCGGCACAAGACATATATGCCGCCGGCGACGTGGCGCAGTACAAAGACACGATTACCGGCAATTCCTGTGTAATACCGATATTCCCCAACGCCTTCAGGCAGGGCAGAACAGCCGGCATTAATATGGCGGGCGGAAAAGCAGTGTTGCCGGCTAATTTCGCCATGAACTCCGCGGAAATATTCGGTTTGCCCGTGATTTCCCTGGGATTAGCCGCCGCTTCAGCAGAGAATTTTGAAGTTATCGAAAAAATCAATAAAACAGAACGCAGTTACAAAAGGTTTGTTCTTAATAATAATTGCATTGTTGGAGCGCTCTTTATCAGCGATATCGAACGGGCAGGAATCATTGCCGGGCTCATACGGGAAAAGCTGGATATTACCAAAATAAAGGAACTACTCCTGACGAATGAATTCGGACTTTTATCGCTACCGGCTGAATATCGCAAACATGTTGTCCGGGGAGAAGGGATTGAAGTATGAAAACACGTTCTGTTCAGGAGATAGATGCCAAGGATATTCCTTCCCAGGCGCTCAACGCCAAGGTGCATGAAGCATTGCACTCTGGCGCGGAAAAGGTCATCCTGCGAAACGTATGCGGCCAGCGTTACATTGGCGCCGGATTGATGAACAAGCTCGAGATCCTTGTTGAAGGCACCCCGGGAAACGACCTGGCGTGTTTTATGGACGGCCCACGCATTGTTGTAAAGGGTAACTCGCAAGATGCGGTTGCAAATACCATGAGTTCCGGGGAACTCATAATCCACGGAAATACGGGGGATGTATTAGGGTATTCCCTGCGCGGCGGGCAAGTGTTTGTTAAAGGAGACGCCGGTTATCGCGTCGGCATCCACATGAAGGCCTATGCAAGCCATAACCCGGTTATTGTAATTGGAGGAATTGCGAAAGACTATTTGGGCGAATATATGGCCGGGGGAACGATTATCGTGCTGGGATTGAATCAAACCGATGGAAATCCCCTAACCGGCGATTTTGTCGGGACAGGCATGCATGGCGGCGAGATATATATCCGGGGCACAATTGATGATCGCCTGCTTGGCAAGGAAGTGGGAATTGCGGAAATATCCAAGACAGACAGGGGTAGACTAACGGTCATTCTCTCACAGTTCGCCGGAGAGTTCGGCCTGGATCCGGCTCAACTCACCGGCATGAATTTCGTTAAATTAGGTCCGGTTTCCTACAGGCCCTACGGCAGAGTTTATATTTATTAGACTGAGATTAAGCAATGGTCATAAAATGAAGAGAGGAAAGAAAAAACTGGGCTTGGTGGGCTTGATGATTATGCAAATGGTTGGAATGGTTTCCGGTCAGGAAACCTCCGCGGCTGTAGCACTACCGATAAATTCGGGTGATACTTCCTGGATATTGATGGGAGCGGCTTTTGTGATGCTGATGACTCCCGGGCTTGCTTTCTTTTATGGTGGATTGGTGCGGCGCAAAAATATTCTGTCGGTTTTAATGCAATGTTTCATGATTTTATGCCTGGTAACGCTTCAATGGGTATTGTTCGGCTATAGTCTTGCCTTCGGGCCGGATGTCAAGGGTTTGATCGGAAGTTTGCATTGGGCGGGTCTCTCCGGAGTTGGGCCGGCGCCGCATGCCGTTTATATGCCGACCGTGCCGCATCAGGCCTTCATGATTTTTCAGGCGATGTTTGCCGTAATTACTCCGGCCCTGATTATCGGCGCGTTTGCCGAGCGAATGCGTTTCCTTCCTTTTTGCGTCTTTACTCTGTTATGGGTGACGCTTGTTTATTGTCCCGTTGCGCATTGGGTATGGGCCGACCATGGACTGCTGGGAACATTGGGCGGCATCGGCGCGCTTGATTTCGCGGGCGGCACGGTAGTGCATATAAATGCCGGCATGGCCGCTCTTGCATCGGCACTGGTATTGGGGCGGCGTCAGGGGGCTCCCCTGAAAATATCACCGCCGCACAATCTGCCGTTTGCCGTGCTGGGCGCCGGACTGCTCTGGTTCGGGTGGTTTGGGTTCAACAGCGCCAGCGCCGGATCTTCCGGGCAATTGGCCGCAAGTGCTTTCGTTGCAACGCATGTCTCGGCGGCCGCGGCCGGTATCGCATGGGCCTTATTGGACGTCGTTTTCAACAATCGGGCGACTGTTCTGGGAGTTATCACAGGAATTGTCGCCGGTCTGGTGGCAATCACGCCGGCAGCCGGGTTTGTGACGCCGATGGGCGCGATCGGCATAGGAATTGGCGCAGGGATCGTATGTTATATCTTTGTATCGGTTCTGAAGCCGCTGTTTGGCTATGACGATGCACTCGATGCTTTCGGCGTGCATGGCATAGGCGGAATATGGGGCGCGATTGCCACCGGAATCTGGGCAACGAAGATGGTCAACACGGCGGGAGCGGACGGACTCCTGCATGGAAATCCGGTTCAGCTTTGGATTCAGCTTAAGGCTGTTCTGGCAACCATGGCGTATTCGTTTGTGGTTTCTTTCATTTTATTAAAGCTCGTGAATTTGGTTTGCGGGTTGCGCGCTTCGGAGGAAAATGAAAGAATAGGGCTTGACCTTACCGAACATCGCGAAGTCGGATATACGTTGTTGGATTAAAAATTTGAAAACAACAATCATACGGAGGAGAAAAAACGAAATACATCATTGCAATTATTCAGCCCGACCGTCTTGACGAGGTCTTGGATAAATTGACGGAAAATGAAATCCATCTGGTGACGGTCAGTAATGTCATGGGCCGCGGCCGGCAGAAAGGCATCGCTGAAGTGTATCGGAGCCATAAGGAAGCTGGAAGCCTGTTGAAGAAAGTAAAACTGGAAATAGCGGTCAACGAAACTTATGTGCAACCTGCCATAAACGCAATTTGCGCCGGCGGGCGTACGGGCCAGATCGGCGACGGCAAGATATTTATTTTTGATCTGAACGATTGTATTCGTATCCGCACGGGCGAGACCGAAGGCGTTGCAATAGGATAAAATTAACCTTCAGAGAAAATATTAAGCCTGACTTATTCATGAACGTTCATGAATAAGTCACCCTTTGGGCTTCGACTACGGCCTGCGGACAGGTCTCCGCTCAGGGCTAACCTTGAGCAAGGCGCGAAGCGCCGCGTCGAAACCTGAACGAAAACAACCTGTTTTCTTTCAGGTGATTATGAATGAAAACGAAGTTTTTATGAATAGATAAGGTTAGGTAATTTTCATGACTGACTGTCAAATGTTTTCAAAGCTTCACGAAGCATGTGGATTGTTCGGAGTTTATGGCGTCCCGAATGCTTCCGTTGTTATCTATCAGGGGCTTTTTGCGCTCCAGCATCGCGGACAGGAAGGATGCGGAATCGCCGCAAGCGATGGCGGATGTGTCCGTTCAATCAAAGGCTTAGGATTGGTTGATTCCGTCTTTACCAAACAGGCGTGCGCCGAACTACCGGGCCCCATCGGGATTGGCCATGTCCGCTATTCTACGACCGGCTCCGATCTCATTAAAAATGTCCAGCCGTTGGTCGTTGAATGTTCCGATGGCATCTGGGCGATAGCGCATAACGGCAATCTTGTCAATGCCGGCAGACTGCGGAAAATGTATCAGGAGGCCGGCGCTATTTTCCAAACGAGTACTGACAGCGAGGTTTTGATTCATCTTTTGGCCGACCCGATGTTCCGCAACCGGCCGCGACGCGTGGCAAGGGCACTGAGTGAACTGAAAGGATCATTTTCATATTTGATAATGACCAAAGATTGCGTGATGGCGGCCCGCGATCCATGCGGTTTCAAGCCGCTTTCCATCGGACGATTGGGAAAAGGATATGTTTTTGCCAGCGAGACCTGTGCCTTGAATCAGATCGGAGCGGAGTTTGTCCGCGATATCCTGCCGGGTGAGCTTGTCGTTGCCGATCAGACCGGCTTGAGCAGTTTCACGTTCGCCGACTGCAATCCGGAAGGACTCTCGCAATGTGTCTTTGAACACGTTTATTTTGCCCGGCCGGACAGCATTGTTTTCGGACATAATGTTCATGATATCCGGTGCAAACTTGGATTGCGACTTGCGAAGGAACATCCTGTCGACGCCGATGTCGTGATAGCCGTCCCGGACAGCGGCAATTCGGCGGCGCTCGGTTTTGCCCGCGGCAGTGGAATCCCGCTGGACTATGGTTTTATCCGTAATCATTATATCGGGCGCACTTTTATTATGCCTAAATCCGGTCAGCGGGCCGCCAGCGTTGACTTGAAATTGGCGGTTGTGGCCGACGTTGTCCGTAATAAGCGCGTCGTAGTTGTGGATGATTCAATCATTCGTGGAACCACGGCGCGCCGCCGTGCTTCCACGTTGCGTCAAGCGGGCGCGCGCGAGATTCATTTGCGCATATCAAGCCCGCCGGCATTGTTCCCATGTTTCTTTGGCATTGATTTCCCGACGAAGACTGAATTGATTGCCGCGGAAAAAGATGTTGAAACAATACGTAAATTTATCGGCGCTGATAGTTTGGGTTATATCAGCCTGGAAGGTTTGATGTCGCCGTTCAAAAACGCATCGGATTATTGCACGTCTTGTTTCTCGGAAAATACAAGGTTGACGTGTCAGACATAGAGGGAAAACACGGTTTTGAGAAACACGCGTCTGTCTTGCCGCTTAACTAAATGTATAGGAATTTCGATGTTGGTAGCCGCGCCCGTGAGGGCGTGGATTCTTTCGGCCTGCCCACCATAGCCTTCGTGGCGACGGCGGGCGGCCACGGGCTCACGCCCGCGGCTACATGAAACAGTTGCCGCCTTGGGCGGCCTAATTAAAATTGCCATTGTGAAAAAAAAATCAATTCAGTAAATTATAATCCCGTGAGCAAAATCACCACCACGGTCAAAAAATATATATTCATTACCGGCGGCGTGGTTTCTTCGCTTGGCAAAGGCATAACCGCCGCTTCAATCGGTCTCCTGCTTTCCCGCCGCGGTTACCGGGTTTGCCTTCAGAAAATGGATCCGTATCTCAACGTTGACCCCGGGACCATGTCCCCCTACCAGCATGGCGAAGTATATGTTACCGATGACGGAACCGAAACGGACCTTGATTTGGGGCACTACGAGCGCATTGCCGGAGTTGCCTGCAATCGCAATAGTAATTTTACGACCGGCCGGATATATAACGCCGTCATTCATCGGGAACGGGAGGGTGGATATCTGGGAAAGACCGTCCAGGTAATCCCGCATATTACCGATGAAATCAAGGCCGCGATCCGCTCGGCGTCATCCGATGACGCGGATATTGTCATAACTGAAATCGGCGGCACAGCCGGCGATATTGAGTCTTTGCCGTTCTTAGAAGCCATCCGCCAATTCCGGCAGGAAATAGGACGGAATAACGGCGTGTTTATTCATTTGACGCTGGTGCCGTTCATTAAAGCGGCGGGCGAATTCAAAACCAAGCCCTCCCAGCAGTCGGTCGGAATATTGCGCACCATCGGCATAATTCCCGATATCCTGATTTGCCGCTGCGAAAAACCGCTTGAGCGCGAGCACAAGGAAAAACTGGCGCTGTTTTGCAACGTGGAAAAAGAATTGGTGATTGAAGAGCCCGACGTCCAGCATTCAATTTACGAGGTGCCGGTTGACCTGGCCGGGCAGGGATTGGACGTGTATATCCTTGAGATGCTCGGGCTGCATGTAAAACCGCTGCAGATTGAAGACTGGAAAACAATGCTTGCCTCTCATGTCCATCCGGCGAATGGCGGGGTGGAAATTGCGGTCGTCGGCAAATACATCAGCCTACGGGATGCTTATAAGAGTATTTACGAAGCTCTTAGCCATGGCGGCATAGCCAACAGCGTCAAGGTCAATGTCAGGATGATTGAATCTGAGGAAATTGAAGCCCGGGGTTGTGGCGCGCTCCTTGACGGTGTTCATGGCGTTCTTGTCCCTGGCGGATTCGGCAACCGCGGCATAGAAGGGAAAATTCAGGCCGCCAGGTATGCGCGCGAAAACAAGATTCCTTTTTTCGGCATTTGCCTCGGCATGCAGTGCGCGGTGATTGAATTTGCGCGCAATGCGTGCGGACTTACCGGCGCGAACAGCGCGGAATTTGATCCTGCTACCGCCTATCCGGTGATTGATTTGATGGAAGAACAGAAAAAAATCAGCGCCAAGGGAGGGACCATGCGGCTTGGCTCTTATCCCTGCTTGCTCAAGCCCAAGACGAAAGCGCAGGCAGCATACGGAACGGCGGATATCCTGGAAAGACACCGGCATCGCTACGAGTTTAATAATATGTTCCGCGACAAGCTGGAAGAAAAGGGGCTGATTATTGCCGGTGTATGCCCGAAAGGCAATTTGGTTGAAATTGTGGAGCTGGCCGATCATCCCTGGTTTGTGGGATGCCAGTTTCATCCCGAATTCAAGTCCGGGCCGTTGAAGGCTCATCCGCTTTTCCGGGAATTTGTGGCGGCGGTGATGAGTTTAAAGAAGGAGAGAGAAAGCAGTAGCCAGTAGTCAGCATGAGGAAATGCAGAATGTAGAGCAAAGTGTCATTCCCGCGCAGGCGGGAATCCAGAAAAAATCTAAACTGAGACTAGATTCCCGTTTTCACGGGAATGACAGCATTGAACGAAATGAACCTTGAACCGTGAACCGAACAACCTGATAAGACCATGCCGAAGCGCGAAGATATTAAGAAGATCATGCTGATTGGTTCCGGTCCGATTGTCATCGGCCAGTCCTGTGAGTTTGATTATTCCGGAGTGCAGGCTTGCAAGGCGCTCAAGGAAGAAGGCTATGAAATAGTTCTTGTCAACAGCAACCCCGCCACAATCATGACCGATCCGGAATTTGCCGACCGCACTTACATTGAACCTTTAACCAATGAAATATTGGGCGAAATAATCCGCCGCGAGCGTCCCGACGCGCTTCTGCCGACATTAGGCGGCCAGACCGCGTTAAATCTGGCCATGGAATTGCACCAAAACGGAACCCTCCGGCGATACCGCGTGGAACTTATTGGAGCCAAGCCCGAAGTTATCCGCAAGGCTGAAGACCGCCTTCTATTCAAACAGGCCATCCTTAAGATCGGCCTGTCTGTCCCGAACAGCGTATCGGCTCATTCGCAGGAAGAAGCAGAAAAGGCAAGGAAAGAACTGGGTGCTTTCCCGCTCATCATCCGCCCCGGCTTTACGCTCGGCGGCACAGGCGGCGGAATAGCCTACAACGAGAAAGACTTTGAAGAAATCGTTAAGCGCGGGCTTTTCTTCAGCCCGACCAGTGAAGTATTAATTGAAGAATCCGTGCTCGGCTGGAAGGAATTTGAGCTGGAGGTAATGCGCGATTTTAAGGACAACTGCGTTATCGTCTGTTCCATAGAAAATGTTGACCCGATGGGCATTCACACCGGCGACAGCATTACCGTGGCCCCGGCCCAGACCCTTACCGACCGCGAGTATCAGAAAATGAGAGACGCCGCGATTGCGGTCATGCGCGAAATCGGCGTTGATACCGGCGGCTCCAATGTACAATTTGCCATTAATCCGGAAGACGGCCGCATGGTTGTCATTGAAATGAACCCGCGTGTATCGCGTTCCAGCGCCCTGGCCTCCAAGGCCACGGGGTTTCCAATCGCCAAAATTGCGACAAAACTTGCCGTCGGCTATACCCTTGATGAAATCCGCAACGATATTACCCGCGAAACCCCGGCCTGCTTTGAGCCCGCAATTGATTACGTTGTCACTAAAATCCCCCGTTTCACCTTTGAAAAATTTCCCGGCGCCGATGATACGCTCGGAACCCAGATGAAATCAGTAGGCGAAACAATGGGCATTGGGAAAACATTCAAACAATCGCTCCAGAAAGCATTACGTTCGCTGGATATCGGCCGCGCCGGTTTTGGAGCCGACGGCAATGATAAACCTTATGAAGCATTAACTGACGACGCCCTCTTAAAAACACTTTCCCGTCCCAACGCCGACCGTCTGTTTGCCATTCGCGCCGCTTTCAGACGAAACTGGAACGTGGAAAAAGTCGGAAAGCTGACCGGCATAGATCAATGGTTCCTGCGTCATTTTCAGGAACTCGCTTCTTACGAAGATGAAATAAAAAGCGCCCATTCGCTGGTTGACCTGCGACGCAATTTGCCGCTTTTCCGGCAGGCAAAGGAATTCGGCTACTCTGACCGGCAAATTGCTTATTTGCTCGGCTGTTCTGAAGAAGATGTATTCAAGGCCAGACAGGATGACGGCCTCAAACCTGTCTACGGCCTGGTGGATACCTGCGCCGCCGAATTTACCGCCTATACGCCTTATTTCTACTCAACCTACGGAGAAAGTACCTCCACTTTGTCTGGCGGCGACCGTAAAAAAATAATGATTCTGGGCGGCGGTCCTAACCGCATCGGCCAGGGAATTGAATTTGACTATTGCTGCGTCCATGCCTGCTTTGCCCTGCGCGAAGCGGGATTTGAAACCATCATGGTCAATAGCAATCCGGAGACAGTCAGCACTGATTATGACACCAGCGACCGCCTTTATTTTGAACCATTGACCCTTGAAGATGTTTTGCATATCTACCAGCATGAGAAATGCTGGGGCGTTATTGTGCAATTCGGCGGCCAGACGCCGTTAAACCTGGCCAAAGACCTTGAAAGAAACGGGGTCAATATCATTGGGACCAAGCCAGGCAATATTGAAGCCGCTGAAGACCGTAAATACTTTCAGGAGCTGGCTCACAAGTTGAACATTAAACAGCCGGCCAGCGGCATCGCCGCCAACACCGCGGAAGCTGAGCAAATTGCCGCTCAAATCGGCTATCCTCTCCTGATCAGGCCTTCCTTCGTGCTTGGCGGAAGGGCAATGGCAATCGCCTATGACAGGGAAATGCTTGAACAATATATGTCCGCGGCCGTTAAAGTCTCGGAGCAGCGTCCGGTTTTAATAGATCGCTTTTTGGAACATGCGGTTGAAGTTGATGTTGATTGTCTCTCGGACGGCCAGACATCCGTAATAGGAGCAATCATGGAGCACGTTGAGCTGGCCGGCATCCATTCCGGCGACAGCGCCTGCATGATTCCGGCGCCAACGCTTTCCGAGCAGGTCAAGGAAACTATTCGCCAGAATACCTATGCTTTGGCAAAAGCCCTGAATGTCTGCGGTCTGATGAACATTCAGTTTGCCGTTCAGGACGGCGAAGTCTACGTGCTGGAAGTTAATCCCCGCGCTTCGCGTACCGTTCCTTTTGTCAGCAAGGCCATCGGCGTGCCGCTTGCCAAGCTGGCGGCCCTGGTCATGACCGGGAAAACCTTGAAAGAACTTGGATTCACCCGCGAGGTTCAACCGCGCCATTACGCCGTCAAGGAAGCGGTCTTCCCGTTCGCCAGGTTTCCTGGGATTGACGTCCTGCTCAGTCCGGAAATGAAGTCCACCGGCGAAGTAATGGGTATTGATACATCCATGGGCATGGCATTCCTGAAAAGCCAGGTGGCCGCCGGTAATCCGCTTCCTCTTTCCGGCAACGTGTTTTTAAGCCTGCGCGATGAAGATAAGCCCGGCGCTATTCCTCTGGCCAAACAACTGGCCGGACTTGGCTTTGCCATCTACGCCACAGCTGGAACCAGCACGTTGTTGCGCAATCATGGCATTAAGAGCCAAGCCATCTTTCGCATCTCCAAGGGACGACCGAACATCATTGATCTGATTGAAGAAAGAAACGTCGGTTGGATCATCAGTACGCCCTCCAGCGGCGCCCTGCCCAATATTGACGACACCAAAATGCGCGCGCAGGCCGTGATCCGCGGCATCCCGATCACAACGACAATTGACGGTCTGAGGGCCGCCATCAACGGACTGGAAAAACTAAGGGAAATGAAGCAAATGGAAATCTGCAGTTTGCAGGAATACCATCGTCATTCCCCAAAACTGCGGCTGACAAAAGGCAGAAGTTAAATTATTGTTGTGTAACTGAATTAATTGAACATATAGATCTGTAGAAAATGCATAAAACAGTAATTTTGTCATTCCGAGCCTAGGCGAGGAATCTCGTTGTGATGGAGATGCTTCGCTACGCTCAGCATGACAATGCCTCTGTTAGCTATAAATTCATATCTAAATGAAATACTAAACTATGCTACCAAAGCGTAATTGGCTGGAACAACGTGAAAAAAAGGCGTTCCTTGCCTTGGAGGATGGCGTCGTTTTGCACGGTTACTCCGTCGGGGCGGGAAAAGACAATGTCGGCGAGGTTGTTTTTAATACCGGCATGACCGGTTACCAGGAAATTTTGAGCGACCCTTCTTACGCTGGACAGTTCGTCACCATGACCTGCCCTGAAATCGGCAATACCGGCGTCAATGCGTCCGACATGGAGTCGTTGAAGTTTTACGCGAATGGGTTCATTGCGCATAATATGAACCAAGCGAGCAACTGGCGGGCGGAAATGCCCCTTGATGAAGCCCTCAAAAAAGCCGGCATTCCCGCAATAGCCGGCATTGACACACGCGCGCTCACCACCAAACTGCGTACCCAGGGAACAATGAAAGGATACCTTTCAGTAACCGGAGCCGTTGATGAGCAGACCGCGGTCACAAAAGCGCGCGAATGGTGCGGGCTTGACGGCCAGGATTATGTCCAGCACGTTACCTGTGATAAAACATATCGCTGGGATGAAACCGGTGAGTTGAGCAGGTCGTGGGGCATTGCCGATACTCTGCCGGCCGCCGATCTGAATATTGTCGTTTACGATTTCGGCGTCAAATGGAACATTCTGCGGAGCATGCGCCGATGTGGAATGGATGTGACGGTTGTTCCCGCCAAGACGCCGGCAAAAGAAGTTCTGGCAATGAAGCCACAGGGTGTTTTGCTCTCAAACGGCCCGGCGGACCCGGCCGCGGTAACCTATGCGATTGATGCGGCCCGCGAACTGCTGGGCAAGATACCACTGATGGGCATCTGCCTCGGCCACCAAATCCTTGGCTTGGCAGTGGGAGGCAAAACCTACCGGCTTAAATTCGGTCATCACGGCTGTAACCATCCCGTAAAGAATTTATCAACAGGACGGGTGGAGATAACGTCGCAAAATCATAACTTTGCCGTTCAGGCCGACTCGCTGGATCAAAGCCTGATTGCCATCACGCATATGAATTTAAATGACAATACCATTGAAGGCATCGAACATAAGCAGGTAAAAATATTTTCGGTTCAATACCATCCGGAGGCCTCGCCCGGACCGCACGATCCGTTTTATCTGTTCAGCCGTTTCCGCCAATTGATTGAAGGCAATTAACCCCGAAATTTCACGAGAAACTCATGAAATATTCTGATTAACCTTGTCGGCGGGCCAGATCGTAATCTTTGTAATCGCGAAACTCCGGCGGTCTTGACAAACGGTGTGGTTGGAAAAATAATTGGAGCGGTAAAATGCCCGATTCACGAACGGTTCTTTATTGAAAAGAAAATGGCATATCAAGTCAGCCAGTGAAAACCCATTTGCTGGAAATGCTTGTCAAACCCGGCACATAATTGAATATCTTCCCGCCGCATCAGTTCAAAACTTGTGCAATCCGTAAAGCTGAAGGGTTTGTCCGCATATTGCTTGAATATCGCAATCGCATTATCACGGACATTTGAATCAAGCGGCATGATTATCATACCGCTCGAATGAATGGATTCGAGAAAACGTACAGCCAGATCATGCTGTTTCAGCGAACAATTTAAATAAGTAATTGTCTCGAAGACGACAAACTCGGAGCTCACCGCTTCATATTCGCCGCACAGCTTGGCGAAAATATCTTTCGCGGATCAAAAATGGATATCCTTGGAATCAAGCAAGGCAATCCAGAAACCGGAGTCCACAAATACGCGTTCTTTCACGACTTGCCCTTGTCGCAAATATAAGCATCATGTTTTTCAGCGCCGTCCGTCCGCGCCGCTGCGGCCCCAATAAACGGCTCGAACACATCAAACCGATAGCCCTTTGCGTCTTGAGCCTGCTCGTCCAGGATAGTAACAATCAACTGCCGCCGACCTTGCGACGGAAAAGGTTCAAGCAGCCTGACTTTGCCATCCTCATATATGGCTTTTAAAGCAATCATCTTTTGTCGCTTTCAATTATAATCACGGTTATCGGAAATTCCTTTTGCCCTAACCCGCATATCTCACAGGCGAAAACCGCCTGCGAGATATGCACTTTTGCCGCAATCCTTTGCGGCAAAAGTTTCGGCGCGGTGCTGGCGCACCTTGCTCAAGATAGCCCTTCGACGCGACGAAAGGCAAAAACCCTGAGCAAGCCCCGGCTTCTGGGCGCGTCGAAGCCTTTTAGGCGCATTTCTCGCACAAGGTGTGAGAAATGCGGGCTAACCGGCGCTTTGTCAAATTTATGATCATAAAGTAACAGTACACCAAAATTTGTCAACTATTTTAGATCTTTACGGTAAAAGAATTTTGTTCGCGACGATTTTAGAAAGACCAATTTTTTTATCTTCCATAGAAACAGGTTTTTTTCGGCAAACTCCAGTCCCCAGAATCAGTCGAATTATTTTAACCTTGCCAGTGGGCCGGTTCGTAATCTTTGCTATCGCAAAACTCCGGCGGCTATGACGATTTGCTTCGGCCGCGGATAATGGCAAGGGCGGCGCGGCGGACGTCAGCGTTGAGGCTGAGCCCACCACAGGCGGGCGATAATGGAGAGTCTGACACGATATGTGGAAGGTCGGCTTAAACTGGAAGTTAACCGGGCCAAAAGCAAGTCCGCCCCCTTGAAGCAGTGTGCCTTTCTGGGATTCCAGATCGGTTCGCGCGGATTGGTGGTATGGACGGCCAAGGTTCAAGCACGCTTCAAGCAACGGGTGCGCGAAATCACCCGGCGCAACCGGGGACACCGGGTGCAGGACGTCATCGACGAACTGGGCCGGTATGTCAACGGTTGGCTCCATTACTTCGGGATCAGCCACACCTACACAGGGGTGCTGGAACTTGATGAATGGATGCGACGGAGAGTGCGGCTATACTACTGGAAGCAATGGAAACAGCCGCGGACTCGCCGACGTCATTTAATCGCCTTGGGGATCAAACCCGAGGAGGTTCACATGGCCGCGCGCAGCCGCAAAGGGTACTGGCGGATGAGCGGCAATAGCTTCATCCAATGCGCCCTGAATAACCGCTGGCTGCATGAACAAGGGGTTCCCGATATGCGCACGTTATGGATAACTCTTCACTACGGGCCGAAGGCCCGTGTCTGATCGGAACCGCCCGGTGCGGACCCGCATGCCGGGTGGTGTGGCAGCCGGGGTTGGCCCTTACGGGTCAGTCCCGGCGAGCCGATTATTTTTTTGCTTTTAGTCGCCGTGGGTCACGATGCCATACTGTTCCATGTAGAATATCAATTGCCTCGGGATCTGGGAATTTGGATCGTCGGATCCGATCATGCGAGTCTGGAGAATACCAGTCACGGTGACGTGCTTTCCCAACATGGTGCGATCCCATTGTCGTTTATACTCAAGATCAAGATGGATGGCTGCTGGTTGTACACTCCGGTTGTCAACATATAGCCCCAGCATACCTTCTCTCGCAACACCCGAGTAAACGATCTTGTCACCTACTTTATACTCCATCCGCGATTGACCGGAGAACCTGACGGAATTCGGCGTCTTGATTTCCTTAGAGGGAGTACAACTCGACAGCGCCACAAGAAGGACAATGTATGGAATTGTTTTCATGTCCATCTGGGCTATCTTCATGACTTTGATCTGTCTTCATTTCGCAACTATGTTCGTTGAAGATTGAGATAAACTCTCTCCTACGCTATTCTTATTAGTAATCGCCATCGGAACCGCATTTGTCTTTCCTAATTCTTTCATAAACTCCAAACAACCTTTTGTATCCCACCATGTCTTCCATTGCATGATGTATTTGGACTCGTTTTTTTTGAATAGGTCTGTTGCGATTCCCGCGGGCCCCCCCACGGTTTCGCCAAGACCCATCAGGCACTGATACCTTGTGTCAAGGTCGCTGTCTTCCAGCCCTTTGATCATCTGGGGAGCCGCACTTCGGAGACGCGCATGTCGGACAGCATAGGCTGCCCATCTTCGTACAAAGTCGCTGGGATGTTGTAAAAGAGGCACGTAATATTCCGCAACAAGATTTGTATCGGTGACTTGAGCCATTCTGGCGCTCAGTCTCTGCCCGCCACCAGGATAGGAATTAAGAAACTCCACCGCCTCCTTCAACCGTGAATAGTCGCCGAAACGGATAAGGGCGATCAGGCAATTTTCCCGAGTGCCTGGATCCTTGGAATGATCCAGCAATGCCTTGATGGCAGGAATGGCTTGCTTTCCCTGCAGGTTAATAAGGTCTTCCATAAACATTGTATCGGAGGTAGCCTCCAAGGATGTTGTCAGCAACCGGGCAATCTGCTCTTCCGGTTTACCTTGAGGAGATTGCGCCTCCAGCAGACGTGTTACAGCCGGGGAATCTGCGATGCGAATGGCCGAGTGATAGTCGTTGACGAAGGTATAGGACTCCGTCCCCTGCTTGGGCGCGCGCAAGAACAACACCATCCTCTCTCCGGGGTTAAGGAACTGAAGTATGGTAAAAAGCCCACCTGATACGCCTTGCCCTTTTTTAACTCCGGGGTATTCCACGACTATTTCTTTATCTTGAAATTGCCCCTTGATCACCTGTTCAATCGTCAATGTTGCATACCGAAGGTAGAATTCGTATTCGCGCTTATATTTGGATTGAAGGATTCTTTTATCGCTGGGCTCAAGCAAAAAGGCACGCCCATCCAGATAAACTCTGGTTCGGCGAATCATCTTGTCGGTGATCTCAAGCGAGGCAACACGCCCAACCACGATCACGTCGGCGTTACTGCACACCTCTTTGAGCTCTACATTTGGCTTGCCAACGGCCAAGGCTGAACATTCAAAGATCAGTATCATACTGACCAATGCAATAATCATTTTAACTGGTTTTTGTAACATAATTTATTCCTTTCTTCACTCTCGCCGGCCATGGTCCTGATAGTATTGCCATTCCTTTGTCAATACCTTGACTCCATTACTATTTATCTGCGAGCCTGCATAATGCTCGCCTGTCCAATGGTAAACCTTGACATTACCGGGTGGTGTTTGAGGGTTCTGGGTATTAGGAATGTCATTCGTTTCCCCCCAACACTGCCGGAGATAGTCAATAGTCTCAAATGGGTCGGCCATGTCCTCCCCCTGCCAGACATATTCTACGCATTGCGTCCAAGTGTTGGCGGGCGTGTAGTCGTTTTGGGCAGTTTCCGTCCAATTTTCGTTCAATTCAATTTTGTCGGGAAGCAGGTTGTTTAACTGATCACGAATCTCAAAATAGTGTTGAGACTCATACCCATTGGTATGCCCTTCGAATGTCCAGTTGGTATGGATCACGCTGGTTTCAATCTCTTCCTTCGGTGTATAGACAGTGAAATTGGTCTGCACCACTACCGTATAGTTGTAGGTCAATTTCACCGTGACATCATTTGACGTCACGCTTGCGCCAGTACTCTTGATTGTTACAGTATTGATTGGCGTCGTAATGCTGTCGGCATCGGTATAACCATAATTGAGGTCAACCTTGTCGGCACCCGCTATGACATCCCATTGGAAAGTCCCTTCCTCCTCTATTGTGCCTTGCGCCGTTAATGTTCCGCTTTCACCGTAGTTATCTGCATTCTCCCCATTAAACCACCAAAGCCCATAATCGTTTGTCGTAGTCAGAATAATCTCCAGCGAAACCACGATCACTCTTCCCGTCACCGTATTCCCACATTCCGCGGACACAATCTTATAATCCGTCGCGTTCGTCGAAATCGTGCTGAACGTGAATGAATTACTGTCCATGCCGCTACCACTTGCCACACCGCCCCATACTGGCTTTCCACTTGGCCACATTGCATTGGTTGGAATTTTTATAACCTTAAAATCTACCGTTGTGTCTTTGCACACATATAATGGATCCGGAATGTCTGCCCACAAATTCGTTCCGATCTTATATTGTAACGACTGTAAGCCAACTACCGTTAAATTTGCTTCATCATAAAAATTGGTATTGTCCACTGACGTTGCCCGTATTTTGTAATTTGTTGCCACATTCCCCGGCGTCACGCCAGCAAAATGCCAGTCATTTGACGCCTGTATGACTGCCCCGCTTGTCAGGCCATCCGGATTTATTGCCCACGTCACACCATTGGGAATATTCGTCCCTGTTACCGTATACTGTACATTATTGCCGCCTACATTCGTCACAGCATATTTAGGCGTAATAAAAATATCCGGAATGCTCAATTGATAAAAAACATTCGTAATATCAACATAAAATTCCCTGGATTCGCTCTGATTCGCTCCGGGGAAATTATTGGTTGCGGCGTCCAGATGCGGCCCAATATCTACTACGTTTGACATCGGTGCATAATTTCCAAGGCTTCCCACTATCACATTCGTAATCATCACCGGAACTCCATTGGTAGAAGCTCTCCACCACACGGAAGTTGACGACTGGAACGCAATCCGATTCTGCAAGACCCAAAGATAAGCTCCCCAGTCGCTCTGCACTGACTTGGTTCCCCGCACCCAACCAACATTGTCAAATATTTTCCCCGGATAATTTGACGGAGTCCCCTGATAATTTATGGTTGCATTCCACGCAGCCTCAGGAGTGTCATAACCCAAAGCAATAGCCATCTGTTGTTCAATCGCATACGTGCCGTTTAAATCAATCACAATTGGGTCACCTCTCACGGTATCCGTCAACTTCTCCGATTCCTGGTTCAGCAAGTCAACTGGCGGAACTCCTTGAAGATTGAATGTCACCGGCGTAAATGTCCGGTTTGTATGATAGACCTCTCCAGTTTTTGCAGTCTGCAATATGCCCAAAATTCCTGCCAGCATTAAGGCCAGCCGGAATTTTCCATAACGGTTCATATAATTACTGGAAATTATCATTTGAATTCTTTTTGGGTTATATATTCTGCCCAGAACAAACACAAGCGGTTTTTAACGAATTCCCAGATGTCTAAATTTGCTATGACATCGGCAAAATCATAATATAAGAATAATGGCTAGAACAGTCCCTTATTCAATTGTTTCGTATCGAAAAATTCCCGGAGAGTGTTTTCCAAGAATGCGTATTCCCAATGGTGACGACAGCGTTTCGCGTTTGTCCGGGAAAAGAAAATATCCCCATGCCGGGTTAATCCCTCCGCTGTTGAGCGTCACGACCACATGATCTTTCGTTTTCCTCACAAATCTAGGATTCAGAGAGGTGATCGAATTTGACCATTCATTGCTGCAGACATTTCCATCTGGCAATCTGTTCAACATGTTCTGAACATCTCCAAGAATGGCGTCTGTATTATGAATGGGTTGCCAATTTTGTCGTAATGTTGAGAAAACCGGACATAAGATCATGAGTGCCACAAGGCTTCGATAGTAGGGCTTGACCTGCTCCATCTGGTCGCCAATCTGAATTACAGCTCCGTAGGTGCCAGCCGGTAGCGGCATGTCGCCCCCCTCGGTTTGAGGGAGCGTGGTCTTCAGGCCCAAGGCTAAGACTTCCGCATCGAGTCTGGTTATTTGCTCTGCGCTTATCTTGTCCGTCGCAATCGTGAAAGTGACGACGCCTTCCATGTCCGATCTCCTTCTGCTGCCGAACCATTGATTGACAGGTAAATTTTACTGCTCCATCTTAACGAAGAGGCGCGACAGGCCTGCAGGGACCGGGAGCATAATGACCGGATCTTCCCCATCCTGCAAATAAAGGGGCTAACCGCAATCCATCCCGCCGCACAACATTGAAAGTAAGAAAAACGGCATCAGGCATAGGCAAGTTGACGCGCATGCGGAATTTCCCGTTTGCGGACGGGCCTTAAATTTTCGGCGACGACAGTAGCTACCAAACTTGTTTCTCCGTCCAATGAAACAAATTCCACTTCAAACGGCGCTCCATTTTACTGCCTCCGTCCGGATGTTCCGCGCAAAAAAGATAATCAACAATCTTTTCCCTTGTTACCTGCGTTTGCAGCGCATTCGGTAAATGTGTGGTCTTCACCACGTCTAACCCATAATCACCGCAGTTTTCGCCAATTACTAAACACTGGCATTATTATAGCAGGAAACCGTTTTGTGTCTATTTTAATAAATCTTCATTGCATTAAGGTATTGACATACTGGTGATACAAATTAAATTAGCCCACATATTTCATGAGCGGATTACCGCTTATGAAATATGTGCTTTGGCTATCCGTCAACTGACGGATAGCCAAAGTTTCGGCGCGGCGTAAAATACGCCTTGCTCAAAATTTCCGCCTGAAGCGGATCCGCCAATGGCGGAACCCCTGCTTCGACGCGTCGAAAGGATAATCCTGAGCAAGTACGCTCCAGCGTGCGCGTCGAAGCCGTTCAGGCGGATATTTCACATGAAATATCCGGGTTAGCGACTTATCACAATAAACAAATCGATTCGCAGAAAAGGAATACAAACATGAAATTAAATCCCGTCAAAATGAAAGATTGGGAGATTGCCGAGGCGGCCGAAGAAAACATGAAGCCGTTTGCCAAGCTGGCCGCGGAAATGGGATTTAAAGACGACGAATTGATTCCGATGGGACGGCAGATCGGCAAGATTGACTCCCTGCGCGCTCTCGCCCGATTGCATAACGCGCCGAAGGGAAAATATGTTGACGTTACCGCCATCACCCCCACCCCGCTCGGCGAAGGTAAAACCACAACCACAATCGGATTGATTGAAGGTCTCGCCAAACTCGGTAAAAGCGTCGTTGGCGCAATCCGTCAGCCAAGCGGCGGTCCGACATTCAATATCAAGGGATCGGCCGCCGGCGGCGGTCTTGCCCAATGCATTCCCCTTTCTCCGCTTTCAATTCGGCTGACGGGAGATATTGATTCCATCACCAACGCCCATAACCTGGCGATGGTGGCGCTCACTTCCCGAATGCAGCATGAACGTAATTACGACGACGAACGCCTTGCCAAAATCGGGCTTAAGCGCCTGGACATTGATCCGAAAAGAATTGAAATCAAATGGGCGATGGATTTCTGCGCGCAAGCCCTGCGCAATATTACCATCGGCAAGGGCGGCAAAATGGATGGCTTTGAAATGGAGTCCGGCTTCCAGATCACTGTTTCCAGCGAAATTATGGCCATCCTGGCTGTATCCCGCGACTTGAAAGACCTCCGCGAACGAATGGCGCGCATGGTCGTAGCCTATGACAAAAAAGGCAATCCGGTTACAACCCATGACCTTGAAGTTGACGGCGCCATGACGGCATGGATGGTTGACGCCATCAATCCAAATCTTCTGCAGACGATTGAAGGCCAGCCGGTCTTTGTCCATGCCGGCCCTTTTGCCAACATCGCCATCGGCCAGAGCTCAATCATTGCCGACGAGCTTGGCGTGCGGTTGGGCGAATATCATATTACCGAAAGCGGATTCGCGGCCGATATCGGGTTTGAGAAATTCTGGAACCTGAAATGCCGCTTCTCAGGTCTGCACCCCAATGCCGTCGTCATCGTGGCAACAGTGCGCGCGCTAAAAATGCACGGTGGCGGACCGGCGGTCAAGCCCGGTATTCCCTTGGACGAAGCTTACTGCAAAGAAAATCTGTCCCTGCTTGAAAAAGGATGCGAAAATCTTGTTGCCCATATTGAAACCGTAAAGAAGAGCGGTGTGCGTCCGGTGGTTTGTATCAACAGTTTCCATACCGATACAAAGGCAGAAGTGGCGCTGATTAAAAAGATCGCCGAGCAGAACGGCGCCCTGGCGGCGCTTTCCGAGCATTGGCTCAAGGGCGGCGACGGGGCAAAGGAACTGGCGGAAACGGTCATTACCGCCTGTAATGAAAAGAATCATTTCAAATTCCTCTATGAGCTCTCCATGCCCCTGCGCCAGAGGATTGAACTGATTGCGAAGGAAGTTTATGGCGCCGACGGTGTATCTTTCACCGACACCGCTACTGCCAAGGCAAAAGCGTTTGAAGCCGATCCTGAAATTGCCAAAATGGGCACATGCATGGTCAAGACTCATTTGAGCTTGTCGCACGATCCCAACATCAAGGGCCGACCGCGCGGCTGGACCCTGCCGATCCGGGATATTTTAATTTACAAGGGCGCGGGATTTGTCGTGCCAGTCGCCGGCGACATCAAGCTTATGCCGGGAACTTCATCCAGCCCCGCCTTCCGCAATCTTGATGTTGACGTCAAGACCGGCCGGGTAAAGGGATTGTTCTAAAACCGTAACTGAGGCTTTATCCTTTTCCCCTGTCATCGTTAAAATACCGTCTCGTCTCGCTAACAATCACCGGCGTAAGGACAATGAGCGAAATAAGGTTGGGAATTGCCATAAGCCCATTGGCTATATCCGCAAACGTCCACACCGCCGGCAAGGTTGCCACAGAACCGACCATTACGGCGCCTATCCAGAGATAGCGATAGGGATTAATTGCCTTAATTCCGAAAAGATACTCCACGGCCTTTTCGCCGTAATAAGACCATCCCAGTATCGTGGAAAAAACAAAGGTGAGCAGACCCACCGTCAAAACAACCGGACCAATATAAGGGATGTGGGTAAACGCGCTTTTAGTTAAAACAGCTCCTGACTGTCCCTGTGTCCAGTCTCCGGAACTTACGATTACAAGCCCGGTTATTGCGCAGATAACCACGGTATCCCAGAATGTCCCGGTGGATGACACAAGTGCTTGTTGGACTGGTGTCTTCGTCTGCGCCGCGGCGGCAACAATCGGTGCCGAGCCAAGTCCCGATTCGTTGGAGAACAGACCACGCGCCACGCCGTATCGTATGGCCTCCTTTACACCTGCGCCAAGAAAACCACCTATGGCCGCCTGCCCATTAAATGCGGAACTAAAAATAAGCATAATGCTTTGCGGAATCGCTTTATAATTAATCGCCAGGATTATAAGGCATCCGACAATATAAAAAACAGCCATGAATGGGACAAGGCCCTCGCAGGTTCTGGCAATGGATTTGATGCCTCCCAGGATCACCACCGCCGCAAGGATCGTCATAACCGCGCCGCTGATCCATGGCGACAGATTAAACGTGTCTTTCAAGAGCACTGAGATGGAATTGGCTTGCACCATGTTCCCGATGCCGAATGCGGCCACGGCCGTGAACACCGCAAACATAATACCAAGCCATTTCTGCCCCATGCCGCGCTCAAGAACATACATCGGCCCGCCCACCATGGCCCCGGCCGGATCGGTTATGCGGTATTTCACGGCAAGAAGCGCCTCGGAATATTTTGTCGCTATGCCAAACACACCGGTAAGCCACATCCACAAGACCGCGCCCGGCCCACCCGCCGCAACGGCCGTGGCCACGCCAACGATATTACCAGTCCCAATCGTGGCGGCGAGTGCCGTCATAAGCGAGCCAAACTGGCTGATGTCTCCTTGTCCTTCCCGTTTCCGACTGAACGAGATTTTGATCGCCCTGACTATGTAACGCTGGATAAACTTTAACCGGATAGTGAGATAAATGTGCGTGCCGAAAAGCAGGACAATCAACGGCCAATTCCAGACCAGATCGCACGTCTTATTTAAAGCAGATTCAATGCCTTGCATAATCTTACCAGATTTGAGATTTGCCTTATAAACCTTCCTGCGCTATCCTTGACCACAACTCTGAACGGAGAGGTGGCAGAGTGGACTAACGCGGCGGTCTTGAAAACCGCTGTGCCGCAAGGCACCGGGGGTTCGAATCCCTCCCTCTCCGCCATTCGACGCGTCCCGATTAATCGGGACGCGTCGAATGGCAGGCCAACCGGAAATTATCATGCGTCCTTTTTCCAGCCCACCGGGGCGGCGCTGGCCGTCAGGGCAAGATTCGTGGTTTTCAACCGTTCGGCCATTTCTTTCAGGAGCGCCAGGACAATATCCGGATTCTCCCTCATAATTGCTTCAAAGTTGTTTGCTTTTACCGCAATCAGCTGGGTGTCGTCGACGACTACCGTCGCCGTGGCCGTGCGCGGTGTATTGATAAGCATTGACATTTCGCCAAAATATTCGCCGGGGCCGATGCGTTTCAGCAAGCGGCCGGATTTGAGCAAATCCACGTGGCCGTCAAAGACAAAATACATCTCATCGCCCGGCTCGTTTTCCATAAAGACATTCTCGCCCGGCTGGTATTCCTTGATCAGCTTGTTCAACAATACGCGGGATAACATGTTTTTGCCGGTATGCGCACCATGAAAGAGCCCTTTCAGCAACAGAGCCTCCCGGCGGCGGATTACGCCGATCACCACGGCACCGAGCAAAATTATGACAAAAGTGTAATAAATCCAGATCAGGATCAAAAAAATAGTTTTGAGCGAGCCGAAGGCATAACCATAGCCGGGATTGAATTTCAAAAAAAGACCGAACAGAGGACGGGTAACAGCCAGGAGCACGGCGGCCGTAAGCGCGCCGGTGATTATCTCCCAAAAACGCGGACGAACGGGGCAAAAGACAAGATAAAAAAAAGCCAGGCCGGCCACAACCAATAAAGGCGCGATAATAAAATTAAAGACGGGGAAAACAGCACCCATCTTCGCCGACACGGTATCGGCCTTGAGCACGTAGAAAACTTTGCCCGCCACAAGCATGATAAAAAGCGAAAGCAGGGCGACAACCGCCGCCAGGTCAAAAAGCTTGCTGATCATAAAATTGAATTTGCGCTCCGTCTTGAAGATGCGCGCCATGGCAAAGCGAATTGTTCCGGCAAACGGCACGACGGACCAGAGGAGGAGAACAATACCGATCAACCCCCATGTTTTCTGGCGCGACAAGCCAATCAACTCGTCAAGGATGCCGCCGGTAAAGGCCGGGAAGAACGCATTCACCATCCCGCTCACCGCCGACAGGACGCCATCCGAAGATCTCATGAACAAGCCCAGCAGGAAGAAAACCATCAGGAGGAAAGGCATCAGCGAAAGAAAACCATAGTAAGTCAGGGTCGCGGCGATTTCAAAATTGATATCAAAGACAAAAGCCTTGACCGATTCGCGCACAATCAGCCAGAGAAACGCCAAGCGATGCGCAAATCCGTAAAACAATTGCAGATGTTTTTCTTTCAATTTTCCTTCCTTGCCTTCCCTGGTCAGATTTGATGATATTTATATCAGTTTCCCGTAATAATTAAACAAAAAGATTTTAAAATGAATTTATGATTTACGCCTTGGCTATATCTTGGTATATAGGGTCATCGAAATGGAATACAAGAAAAAAAAATGAAGTGAAAAAAAGGAGTGAAAATCATGCCGACCATTGAGATAAAGGACATAATGCAGATTCTGCCGCACCGCTATCCGATGCTGCTGATTGACCGCGTTATTGATTGCGATGACAAAGCCCGGATTGTCGCCATCAAAAATGTAACCATTAACGAACCTTTTTTTGAAGGGCATTTCCCGAGCGCGCCGATCATGCCGGGTGTTCTTCAGCTGGAAGCCATGGCGCAGGCCGGTGGAATATTGCTCAGCCGGGTGACGGGCGAACGCAGTTACATTCCGCTCTTCATGGCGATTGACAGGGCTAAATTCCGCAAAGCGATATGCCCGGGCGATCAAATGCGAATTGAAGTGGAAATACTTACCCGCCGTTCCAGAATCTTAAAAATTCGGGGCAAGGTCCTGGTTGACGGGCAGCTGGCGGCAGAGGCCGAATTGCTGTTCATGCTGACCAACGACAAAATGCTCTCATGACCGATATTCATCCCACAGCAATAGTTGATACCGGCGCTGAACTTGATGAAGACATCAAGATCGGCCCCTACTCCATCATCGGAGCACATGTTAAAATCGGCCATGGCACGAAAATCATGGGCCATGTCTATCTTGACGGCTGGACCACTATCGGACCAGATTGCACGATTTTTCCGTTTGCCAGCATCGGCACGCAGACGCAGGATCTGAAATACAAAGGGGCGGTGACTTTTGTTGAAATCGGCGAACACACTACCCTGCGGGAATATGTTACGGTCAATTCCGGAACGAACGAAGGCGACGTTACCCGCGTGGGCGCGCGTTGTCATATCATGGCCTATTCACATGTGGCCCATCAGTGCATTGTCGGCAACAACGTAATTATTTCAAATGCCGGCACACTGGCCGGGCATGTGATTGTGGAAGATAACGCGGTAATCGGTGGGTTGTGCGGCATCCACCAATTTGTCAGGATCGGCAGGATGTGCATCATCGGCGGCTGTTCCAAGGCAACGCAAGATGTTCCGCCCTTTATGATGGCAGACGGTAATCCGGCGACCATTCATGGCCTGAACTCTATCGGCCTGCAAAGGCACAATGTGCCGGAGGAATCACAAAATATTTTAAAAAAAGCCTATCGGATAATTTTCCGTCAAAACCTGACCGTTCAGCAAGCCCTTGAAAAAATAAAAATTGAACTGCCATCCTGTCCCGAAATTGAACACCTGACAGCCTTCATCGCCTCATCCGAACGGGGAATCACCCGCTGAAGGATAATGGTTTTATATTGACTTTGTTGCCTAATAAAGGCATAAAGAACGAAAAAATAATGATTAAATGCCTTCATTTTCCAAACCGGGTCAGAGACTGTTTTGCCGCTGTTGTTCTCTTGGCCACGCCATTGGCCGCACAGACAAACCTGCCGACAACGGCAAATGCCACGCCCGCGCCCTTGCCGACCGTAACCACAAGTATTCTGTCTGTCGCCACTGTTTCCGCACCGGTGATTGTGTCCAACGCCGCGCCACCGATAATGACGACCGGACAACAGGGCACTTTCGTCAATTTCAGTTTTGACCAGGTTGAAATCAAATTTCTGGTCAAACTGGTCGGCGATCTGACGGGAAAGAAATTTGTTATTGACAAGGAAATTGACGCCAAAGTCACGGTGGTAACTCCACCGCAAATTCCGATCAGCGAAGTATATCCGCTCTTTCTCTCCATCCTTGAGGCAAGCGGATGCGGCGTGGTGGAACAGGGCGGGATTTTTCATGTCGTTGCCCGCGAACGGCGACTGACGCCGATCGCGCCCGTGCTGGGCGCTGAAGAAAAAACTTTGCATACCGGTGTAATTACCAAGGTGTTTCGGATAACCAATCTCAACGCTTCCGAGGTTAGAAAGATTCTGGAACCGATGGTTGACCAGGGCAAGACCGGCGCCATCGGCCTCCTTGAAAGCACGAACCACTTGATTATAACCGACACATCTGAGAACCTGCGCCGGATTGAACAGATAATTGCCCAGATTGACAAGCCGGGCATGTCACGCGTGATCGAAGTCTATCGCCTGCAATACGCCACCGCCGCGGCAATGGCCACTGAACTCAACCAGGCCATGGCCGGCGCTTCAGCCGGCAAGGTTGAGACAGCCGGCGACCGGATTAAACAGCGTTTGCCGCAGCCATCAGATTCTTCCGGGAACACACCGGTTCCAACCGGCGTCATGGTCGTGGCCGCGCCCCACTCCAACAGCCTTATTCTCGTCGGAACACCGACCCAGCTTGCCGACATTAAACGCATTATCGCCATCATGGACGTTGAGCCAAAATCAGGGCACGGCCATCTGAAAGCCATTTCTTTGAAATACCTTGCGGCGGATGAAGCAGCCAAAAGTCTGACAACACTTCTTGCGCGCGGGGTTGACAAGCCTCAAAACCAGGCAATCGCGATTGAAGCCAGCATGGCGAACAATGCGCTGATGATAGACGCCGCGCCGCAGGATTTCGAAATGGTCAAACAGCTTATTGAACAGCTTGACAAGCCGCCCCAGCAGGTTCTGGTTGAGGTAATATTTGCCGAGATAACGATGGGAAAGGGTATGGAACTAGGTGCTGAATTTCTGGCGGCCGGCAGTCCTTCCGAGGGGCAAACCGTAGCGCTCGGCGGCATGAATCCTACTGAAAAAGACAGCGACCTTATGGCAAAAGTGGTTGCCGGAGTTCTGCCAAAGGGGTTGACTTTCGGCATTGCCAAGGGCAGTTATGTCGACGCCAACGGCAACGTCGTGCCGCGCATTCCCGCTCTCTTGAATATTGTTGCCCTTCAATCCAAGAGCAAAATGAAAATCCTTTCAAATCTGCCGCTCTGGACCCAGAACAACCAGCAGGCCACCGTGACCATCGGTAAAAATATCCCGATGCTCACGTCAACCATTGCCGGCGGATCGGGCACGGCGCGCGATATCATTGAAAATGTAAATCGCGTGGATATTGGCATAAAATTGACCGTTACCCCCCACGTCAACCCGAACAACGAGATTTTGATGAAACTCAATCCGAGTATTGAAGCAATCATTGAACAGTCAGCCGAAGGCCACCCATTCACGCCCACAATCGCAAAACGGGAGGTAACCACCACCATTACCGTGCCCGACGGGGACACGGTCATTATCAGCGGTTTAATCCGCGAAGATAATGTCAGTAAAATCACTAAAATACCCATTCTCGGTTCAATCCCGATTCTGGGCTTCTTGTTCCGCCATACCGAGGAGGTAATTGAACGGACAAACCTGCTTATTTTTGTCACTCCGCATTCAAGCACAAATGCCCTCAAAAGAGCGGAACTGAACCAGGACATAACATCGCGTACTGTTCTGGAAAACCTGAAGCCATTAAAGCCGGTTGATGTTGACGATGAATAAGCAGAGGGAATCCAGCGCAATCGGCTTGAATATATTACCACGGAACTATCAGATGGATCCAAACCATAATTTATCGGACGATAATATCCAGCTCCAGCAACTGGCGCACCAATTCAAGCTGGAGATTGTCAATGATATTTCGGACAACATGCTGGATTCTTCCCTGGTAACCGAACTGCCGGTTGAATGGGCGCGTTCTCATCTGATGCTGCCCATAAAGCAGGCGGGGGAATTCCGCGTCCTGGTTGCCGACCCCAAAAACATCAACGCCCAGAAACAGTTACAGCTTCTGCTCAACCGCGAGCTTACGCCGATGCTGGCCGCGAAGGAAACCATCCTGAACGCCATTGAACGCTGTTATTTCAGCCGCAAAGAAACAGCCAGCGAATTCATCCGTGATATGCACGATCAGGCGCCGGAAGCCGAAATTATCAGACGGCCGACGGATGATCTTCTGCAAATGGCCGAGAATGCTCCGGTAACCCAGCTTATTAATCTTATCCTGCTTGAGGCGGTAAAGGCCAGGGCATCCGACGTGCACATTGAGCCGTATGAATCCAGGGTTAAAATCCGTTACAGGATTGACGGCATGCTCTATGATCAGGCCGCGCCGCCAAAACATCTGGAGTCGCCCCTCATCTCGCGCCTGAAAGTGATGGCGCACATGGACATCGCCGAAAAACGCCTTCCCCAGGACGGAGTGGCAAGAGTGCGGATCGGCAAAAGGGAAATAGATATCCGCATATCCACGGTGCCGGTGGCCGAGGGCGAAAGGGTCGTCCTGCGGCTTTTGGACCGCAATTCCACGCTTCTGCCGCTGGCCGGTCTCGGACTTGGGCCCAATCTGATGGAAAAATTTGACCGTTTAATCAAGGAACCCAATGGAATCATTCTGGTCTGTGGCCCGACGGGAAGCGGAAAAACAACAACTCTTTACGCGGCGTTGCAACAACTTGACAAAAACAGAATAAACATCCTGACGGTTGAGGACCCGATTGAATATCAACTGCCGGATATAGGCCAGATTCAGGTCAAACCAAAAATCGGCCTCACATTTGCCAGCGGCCTGCGACATATTCTTCGGCAGGATCCTGACGTAATCCTGGTGGGCGAAATCAGGGACCTGGAAACGGCAGAAATCGCCATCCGGGCCTCGCTGACCGGCCATCTTGTTTTCAGCACTCTCCACACCAATGACGCGCCCAGCGCGATAACGCGAATGACCGACATGGGCATACCTCCCTATCTTTGCGCGGCTTCATTGCGGGCGGCTATTGCCCAGCGCCTTGTGCGCCGTCTCTGCCCGGCCTGCAAAGTCCAGATAAAATTAACGCCGGATGAATTGGCGTCTTTTGGAACATACGCCCAGAAACTTTCCGAAAAACCAGTCTGGAGCGCAAAAGGCTGCAAGGACTGCCTTGACGGATTCCGCGGACGAAGCGGACTTTTTGAACTGATGGAAATATCGGCCGAAATTGCGGAAGCAATCCGCACCGAACATGCGAACACCGCCATACTGCGCCGTATAGCCGCCAAGCAGGGCACAAAAACCTTGATGGATGACGCCACAGAAAAACTACTGGATGGGGAAACTTCCCCGTCTGAAATCCTGCGGGCAATCGGGCAATTGCCGGCATGATCAATGAATAAATATTCACCACGGATGGCACGGATAAGAAGAGTGGTTGTCATTCCCGCGGAAGCGGGAATCCAGAAAAAGCAAAACTGGATTCCCATTTTCATGGGAATGACAGAATGAAAAATCCCTGGCCAGTGCTCGGTCAGGCAGTGTTATCCGTGTAATCAGTGGTAAGAATTCAGAATCATGAAAACATTTGAATACACTGGTTATGACACGGCCGGCAAAACTCGGAAGGGCTTGATTGAAGCGCTGGATAAAAAACAAGCGCGCGAAAAACTCTCTTCCGACGGCATCCTGGCCAAAACCGTCACGCCGGCAGAACCAGCCCCGACCGGTGACGCAATAATATTTCGCAATCCTTTCTCACGCGGGAGGAGAGCAGTTTTTTACGGCGAGATGGCTTCTTTACTTCACGCCGGACTGCCGCTCTCGGCGGCGCTTGAAGTGATGATCCGTTCGCCTGACTCTCGCCTCGGCGGAGCCTTTGGCGAAGCCTGGGTGCCCGCCACAAAAACGACGATTGCCGGAATCCGCGACAAAATCCGGGAAGGCGCCTCGCTTGCCGCCGCAATTTCCGCCATCGGCCGCGGAATTCATCCGGCGGAGACCGCATTTATTACCGCCGGCGAAAAATCGGGCGAGCTGGAATGGGCCCTGAAGAACCTGGCTGAGTTTATGGATGAGGAAACGAAACTGCGCGAACGCATCGTCACGGCGCTTATTTATCCGGCGATTATTATCGCGCTGGCGCTGGCGATTGCCGTCGGGCTTCTCGGTTTTGCCATGCCGCGGCTGACGCAGGTTTTGTCGGCCGACATGCACATTTCATTACCGCTCATAACGAGATTCATGATTTACCTTGGGAAAATATCCACGAAATTTGGGCCCGCTTTGCTGATCGCCGGCGGCACGTTGGTTTTTTTCGCCTGGCGCGCCGTATCCCGCAGGATTGAATACCAGATTGCGCTGGACCGGAAACTGTTTGCCGTGCCGATAATCGGAAGATGCTATTCAACTTTGAGTGCTCTGCGTTTCGCGCGGACGTTGTCGCTCCTTCTGCACGGCGGAGTTCCGCTTGTTGAGAGCATAAACCTGGCGGGGCAATCAACCGGAAGCCGCGCAATTGTTTTCCAAACCAGCCGCGAGGCTGAGGCGGTCAGGAACGGTTCAAGCTTATCGGAGGCGGTCGCGCGCATTGCTCCGCTCGGCCCCCTGCTCGCCGGCATTATTGAAATCGGCGAAAGCACCGGCGCGCTGGAACAAGTGCTGAAAAGTGCCGAGGAACGATACCAGAATCAGTGGGAACAGCAGTTGGCCCGAATAATGGCCTGGTTTGAACCGGCGCTTATTTTAGGCGTGGGGCTTTTCGTGCTGTTGGTGGTTGTTTCAATTTTGCTGCCGATCCTGACGCTGAACAGGCAATTGATGTAGCAAGCGTCCGACCAGTCCACCACGGGCACGCCGTAGCGCTCAATGCGGTGGTCGATACACGTCTTTACGATGTCCTATCTTGACCACACAGACCACGAGTCGGACGTCCTCGATGAGGTAAAGAATCCGATAGACGCCGCATCGTAATCGGTATTTCTCATCTCCGGAAAGTTTCAGGGACTGAAGAGGGCGAGGGTTCTCCGCCAACGCATGGATGGCGTTGATGATCCGTTGAACGTCTCTCTTTGGAATAGGATCGAGGTCTTTGGCAACCGACTTGCGGAAGACGATCTCATATTTTGCCATGGCGTTTCAATTCCTTCAGCATGGCTTCATAAGAGATTACCGGCTCCTTGTTTCTCTGTTCAAATGAGGCAAGGTCATCTGCATCTTCTGCAAGAGCATCCCGCACCGCCTCGTTCACTACAACCGACACAGATCGGAAGGTTTCAATGGACTTGAGCTGAACAGCGCGAAAGATACTGGGGTCAAGATAGATGGTCGCACGTTTTGTTAAAGTACTCATATTTGTCCTCCATTCGCATACATAACTAGCACTATAGCGTTATAACGCTATAACGTCAATATATTTCAAATGAAAATGACCCAAAGCAGGCTATTCTACGATATATTCACGGTCACGTTACTCATTGATTTGACCTGCCCCGTTGACTGAAGGATAGGTTGGTGTTTGATGAGCGTCAAGAATAAAACAACGGGATCAAACCAATCATGCGAAGGCATATTAAACGTAGGGGCCGCGCTTGCGCGCGCCCGCCCGCAACGCTGTGCGTAGCACTGCGGGCAGGTCTTCAGAACGGTCTCCGACAAGCGGAGACCCTACAGTTTTGAAATTCCTATGCATAAATTTTATTGAAACCGACGGAATTATATGCAAATATTCAACCTAGATTTCAAACAAGCCAGCGTGGCTTGTTTGAAATCCACTTCCACAGCAATGTGTTGCTGTGGAAGTTTCGACGTGGCGCTGTCGCGCCGTGCTCAAGGTTAACCCTGAGCAAGAGACACGTAAGTGGCCCGCGTCGAAGTCCCTCGACAGGCTCGGGACCCTGAGCGAAGTCGAAGGGCTCACAGAGCACATTTCGAGCACAATATGTGAGAAATGCGGGTTAAACGTTTTTATGAACAACGGTCTTCAAAACAAAACAGTAGAGAAGCCGGCAAAATTTGTATTTGAAACGGTTGCCGACATTGATCATCTGGAAGAAATTAACAATTTTATTGAGAAGTCTCTCAAGGAACTGGATATTCAAGGCGAATATTACGGTCATATATGCGTTTCGCTTGACGAGGCGGTTACAAATGTTGTCATGTATGCCTACCCGAAAACCAAAGGAAATGTCAGAATAACAATTGAGCGGCTCAATGACCGCGTTTTGATGGAAATTATTGATTCCGGCGACCCTTTCAATCCGCTCGATCATCCTGTTCCGGATGTATCCGTAAGCATTGAAAAGCGGATGATCGGGGGATTAGGCATCCACCTTATGCGCAATATGATGGACGAATTGAATTACCGCCGGATTGGCGACAAAAACTGCTTGTCCCTTGTAAAACACATTGGAGGACCATAATTCTTGGAGAAAAAAAATGACTGATTCAGTCCAGTTCATGGAAGAGAACCGGCAGGGAGTTACAATCGTGCACATTGTCAACCAGCGCTTGATTGAACCGCACCTTTCCGACGATCTGACCCGCCGTCTCTGCGCGCTGATTGAAGGCGGAGCGCTTTGCTTGCTGATAGACATGGGGGCAGTCGCTAGAATTTCAAGCGTATTTTTCCGCTCGTTCATCATGGCCGGCAAGAAAGCAAATGAAAAGAAGGCCAAAGTTTCCTTCTGTAATCTTACGCCGGTCATCAAGGAAGGATTCGTGATAACGGGATTGGATAAATTATTCAAGATTTACGACAGCGAGGGCAAGGCCATGGGTGAACTCGGCGAATAAAGAGCTTTGAGCCGTAACGAGGGCTTAATGTCATTCCCGCGGGCCTACTCCGCCGTAGTAAAGCCCTTGGCTACGAAGACTGGAAAGCGGGAATCCAGAATCAGAGAAAAACCAAACACTGGATTCCCGATTAAATCGGGAATGACAATCGCGCAAGACATGCGCAATATCACTCGCTGCCCTTCGCAGGGCTTTGCCGGTCTTCCAATCCGGCGCTGAAATAATCTCCGTTTTCCGGCGTGATAACCATCAATGCTAAACAGCGATCCATCTGAACGTTAAGGGCCCTAAAACGCACGTCCAGCACATGCCCGCCAACGTCTTTGGCCGTGGAAATAAAATGAAAATGATAGCCGGGAACACTAACTTTATCGAAAAACGAAGGCGACCAAAATCCCACCAGCGTACCCGGAATGTTTTTGTATTCAAAAACGGCCTGCCCCTTGATGGCATCCGCCAGGGGGCAATACGGCTTTTTCTGGGCGGGCACACTGCGCACCTTGATATAATCAAATACGCCGTCAACCCGTAGTGCGTAAAATAGATTTTTTGTCGGCCGGTGGCAGTCAATCGCCTGTCCTAGGCCGGCCAGACTCTCAACATTGACGGCTTCAATCCGCTGATCCTCGTCAAAAAAAGTCACCATCGCAAACGGGGTCAAGGCGGCAGCGGGAACCGGCACAACCTTTCCGTCCTGCTTAATCTGATAAAACGCGTTGTCCACGCAAACCATCTCGCCATCCAAGCCGTTAAACGTGCCAAGACCGAAATCACCGTGATTTTTCAGGGTGGCAAACGAAAATAAGCCGTCGTATATCCCGACGCTCAAGCTCTGAAAAGGCGCCGTCTGAAAAACTATATCACGGTCAGATCCCGCGGACCCTGCCGGCCGGACCGCAACGTAAAAAAAAGCAAGTAACATTAAAAAACGGAATATTGATTTCACTTTCGTCTCCTGCTATAAATATCACCATTTATATGATCATCCCATAAACTATAATTATCACCGTAACAAATGTGAAGAAAATAATATCAGCAGGGACGGCGGAATACTGGATTAATCAACTGCGCTTGCGTCCGCATCCGGAGGGCGGTTATTACCGGGAAACTTACCGCTCGCTCGAAATCATTCCCAAGGCCGATTTGCCAAAAAGGTACAGTGGCAAACGCTCATTTGCCACCGCAATTTATTTTTTACTGCGCGGCAATCAATTCTCGGCTTTTCACCGGTTAAAGTCCGATGAAATATGGCATTTTTATAACGGGTCCCCGGTTTACATTTTCGTTATTGGAAAAGAAGGACACCTCACGACCGCCAAACTGGGGCTGGATGCGGAAGAAGACGAACAGCCCCAATTCGTCATAAAAGCCGGCACATGGTTCGCCGCCAAATTGGGCAAGGCAAAATCATACGCATTGATCGGATGCACGGTCACGCCCGGTTTTGATTTTGCCGACTTTGAGATGGGGAAGCGCAGTGAATTGCGCCGACAGTTTCCCCGGCATTGCGCGTTAATTGAACAACTGACAATCAACCGATAAAACACGATGTTTCATTTGTTCGATTCTTCCTGTCCGTTTTCTGCCCGCGCCCACGAGAAGCCACAAGGTTCATTCGGAGAGATGAGGTCACGGTCGGCAATATCCAGATGGTCAATTGGGAAATTGCTGCAATTCGGGGGGCGATACAGAGTATAGATCCTGCACGATGGAACACCATCGTCATCATGGAAATAGCGGCACCGCCAAGCCAACCGGCAACAGGTCCCACAACGCTGGCACTCGCCTGTGCGTTGCGCCAGACTCGCACGCACATAATCAGGACGGCACACGTTCCAGAACAGCCGTCGAAGAGTGCCCCTGAGCAGTTTCAGCCGCACTTGGAACATGGTCTTTATAAAACTCATACGCTTTGTTATCATAACGTGGCCGACGGTTCCATGATTTTATGACAAATTTTATCCCATGACTTGACAGGCTGAACCCTGACGTCTATCATCCGATGGCCGGTATTAAAATCGAAAAACACGGAATCCAGTATCTGAATTTTGGTGATTTTTGGGCAGGAAGATGATATCTCCGTCCTTACCGGGAACTTTTGCGACACGTTTTGCGTCATAGATGAATATATAGTAATGAAAAGAGTGTTTTTATTTCTGGTTGGGGCGATGCTGGCCGCGAGCGCGGCGGCGCAGACGACAGTTACTTTTGATGATTGCGTCAAGGAACTGATCGCCAATAACCCCGATTTATATGCCGCCCGCGAAGGCGTCAATGTTTCCAGGGCAAACGTCTTGGCCAGCTACAGCCCATTCCTGCCGCAAGTTTCTGCCACCGGCGGTGCAAGCCGGAACAACCAGGAAGTGGATACGGGCTACGAAGCAACAACCGCTTACAACGCGGGAATCGGGGCTAACCAGAATATTTTCAATGGTTTTCTGGACATAGCCAGGCTTAACCAGAGCCGGGCGCAGTTATCTCAGGCTGAAATCAACCTGCAGCGGGTCAAATCCAACCTGGGCGCCGACGTCAGACAGGCTTTCTCCGAGCTCCTGTTTGCGCAGGATTCTTTGGTCCTTGATGAAATAATATTAGGCCGGCGGAAAGAAAACTCCGCACTCGTGGAAATGCGTTTTGAAGCCGGAAGCGAAGACAAGGGAGCGCTCCTGCGCAGTCAGGCCTTTTACAGCCAGGCTATACTTGATGTTTTGGAATCAAAGCGCCGGATTAACGTCACCCAACGCAACCTGAACAAGGTTCTCGGAAGGCAGGACGGCATCGGCATCGTCGTAACCGGCGCATGGCAACATATCCCCCCCCCACCGCCGCCTGATTTCCAGGAACTTTCCAAAACCACGCCAGAGTACCGAAAAGCCAAAGCCCAATGTGTCGTTGCACGCGAACAAATCCGCGTGGTCAGATCAGATTTTTTCCCGACGTGGTCGGTATCGGCCGATTACGGGCTCAACGACGATCAAAGTTTTATCCCCCACAACAAGTCTTGGAGCGTGGGCACTAGCATCGGTCTGGATATTTTCAACGGCGGGCAAACGATCTTCGCCTTGCGCGCCGCCAATGCCCAACTGCGAAGCACCGAAGCCCAATTACTGAGCGCCGCCAATTCAATCTTTTCCACCCTGGAAGAAAAATTCACAAGCTGGCAAAATGCCGTTGACCGCGTCCGGCTTCAGGCTCAATTGCTGGAAGCGGCCGAGGTCCGGATGGAAATTGCGCGGATAAAATACTCGAACGGGTTAATGTCATTTCAAGACTGGGATACCATTGAAAATGAACTCATTAGCAACCAGAAGAATATGCTGAGCACCCAACGCAACGCAATAATCGTCCAGGCCGAATGGGAAAAAGCCATTGGCATGTCGGTTATTCCGTAAAGAAACAAAAATAAAATGAAAAAAACAGTTCTGATTATTTGCGCCTTGCTTATTCTTGCCGCCATTATTGCCACTGTTTGGTTCGGTCTGCGGCGCAACGGTAAACCGGATTATATCAACATCAAAGTAGAACGCGGAGACTTGAAAATAACCGTGGCGACAACCGGCACGGTAAAACCGCAAAACCGCGTTGAAATCAAGCCGCCCATCTCCGGCCGGATAGAAGAAATCCTCATTGACGAGGGTGCCGTAGTGCGCAAGGGGCAGATACTCGGCTTTCTGAGTTCAACCGACCGCGCCGCCCTGCTGGATGCGGCCCTGTCAAAAGGAACGGCCGAACTGGAGCGCTGGAAACAACTATATAAGCCCATGCCGATTGTCGCCCCCGTTGACGGCAATATTATCGCCCGTAACGTGGAACCCGGCCAAACGGTTACGGCCAATGAAAAGATGCTTGTCATGGCCGACCGGCTGATTGTTCAGGCGCAGGTTGATGAAACCGATATCGGCCGGATTAAACGCGGCCAGCCGGCTGAACTGACGCTGGACGCCTATCCCGCGAACACCATCACCGGAGTCGTGGATCAAATCGCCTACGAAGCCCTGATTGTCAATAATGTTACGATGTACATGGTTGATATTTTACCGAATCATGTGCCGCCTTTTATGCGCAGCGGGATGACTGCCAATATTCAGGTCATTACAGCCGTCACCAACAACGTGCTTATCCTGCCGACCGGTGCCGTGCAAACTGAAGGTAAAAAAACTTCGGTCCGGCAATCCAATCCGGATAACGCCGCCAAGCCGGTTCGCACGAAAGTCGACACGGGCCTCAGCGACGGCAAAAAAATTGAAATCATCTCCGGCCTGAAAGAAGGCGATTCGGTCCTTACCGTTTCAACCCGTATGCCGGCGGCGAAGTCCACTGCGTCAAATCCGTTCAGTCCTATCCGCGCAAGGGGCAGATAATTGCATAAGAAAATAATTTCACCGCCCGCTTCGCGCGACTGTCATTCCCGATTTAATCGGGAATCCAGAATCAGAATAAAATAATACTGGATTCCCGCCTCTCGCCTGGGCGAAGCGCTCCGGCGGAGCCTGGTCGCGGGAATGACAGAAAAGAATGGACGACAGATAGCTTTGTGATTGATTTACGGAATACGAATAATATTCTGCGCCTCTGCGGTAAAAGATATTTATCATGATCAAAATCATCAATGCCGTTAAAACTTACGACCGCGGGGAAAACGCAGTTCATGCCCTGCGCGGCGTTTCGCTCTCCGTGAACGAAGGCGACTTCGTGGCCATCATGGGACCTTCCGGTTCGGGCAAGTCAACTCTTCTTCATATTCTCGGTCTCCTGGATGTCCCCGACAGCGGCGAATACAACATGTTCGGCAAGGAAGTGCAGAGTCTTTCGGATGACGCCCTGGCCAACCTGAGAAACTCCGTTATCGGCTTTGTCTTTCAGCATTTTAACCTGCTCTCCCGGACAACCGCGCTGGAAAACGTGATGATTCCCGTTCTTTATTCGCGGCACAGACCGAATCCGGAGCAGGGCAAGGAAATGCTGGGGAAAGTGGGACTGGCCAACCGCATGACCCATAAACCGAATGAACTTTCGGGCGGACAGCAGCAGCGCGTGGCAATCGCGCGGGCGTTGATCAATAATCCCCGGCTGATCCTGGCGGATGAGCCGACCGGCAACCTGGATTCAACGAGCGCAGAAGAAATAATGGAAATAATCGCCGGACTTAATCAACAGGGACTAACGGTCGTCATGGTAACCCATGAGGAAGACGTCGCCCGCTACGCCCGCCGGATAATTCATATGCGCGACGGTCTTATTCAAAAAGACGAGGTAAATGTTGCAAATCAGAAATCAGAAAATGGAAATTCGAAATTGGAAATTGGAAAACCTGCCATCCGTAGTCCCGACTCTCCCAGAGATCGGAACGAAGGAGGGTCGAAAATCAAAAAATCCGTTATTGCCGACCACGACGGATGGGCGGCTTTGGCCGCCGGAATTCTTTCTAATTTCAAGCAGGCCTGGCGGGCGCTGACCGTCAACAAGGTGCGTTCCTTCCTTTCCATGCTCGGCATCCTGATCGGCGTGGCGGCGGTGATTGCCATGCTGGCGATTGGGCAGGGCGCCACAAAATCAATCAAGGATCAACTCGCCAGCATGGGATCCAATCTGTTGACGATGCGTTCCGGTCCTCCCCATAACCAGGGAATAGCGATGGCGGAAGGCATGGTAACCCGTTTCACACGCGATGATGTTGCTGATATCTGGCGCGAAATCGCCGCAGTCAGCAACGTGGCCGGGGTGGTGTCCGGCCGCGGACAGGTAACCTATGGCGGAAAGAACTGGAGCACGCGGGTTATGGGCGGCGAACCGGTCTACGCCCAGATGCACGCTGCCATGCCGGTCATCGGCCGTTTTTTTAACGAGGAAGAAACACTTTTAAAAGCGCGCGTGGCAGTGGTCGGCCTGACTATTATTCGCGAGCTCTTCGGCGAGGCAAATCCGCTTGGCGAATTCATCAAAATCAACAAGGTAAATTTCCAGATTATCGGCATCCTGCCGGAAAAGGGCGCGACACAATTCTGGGATCAGGATGACAACATCGTCATTCCGCTTACCACCGCCATGGACCGTCTGCTGGGTAAAAAATTTATTGATGTAATTGAAATTGAAATCGCCGATTCCAAGGATCTGGACAGCTCACAGGATAAGATCAAGAACCTGATCGTCCAATCTCACCGTCTGCCGCCATCGCGGCATGATTCATTCAACATCCGCAACATGGCGGAGATGCAGGCAGCCCTGACCGAAACGAGCCGGGTAATGTCATGGCTGTTATCGGCCATCGCGGCCGTTTCCATGCTGGTCGGCGGAATCGGGATTATGAACATCATGCTGGTATCGGTCACGGAACGAATCCGCGAAATCGGCATCCGCAAGGCGGTCGGCGCAAAACGGCGCGATATCCTCCTGCAATTTCTGACCGAGGCGCTCGTCATCAGCATTCTCGGCGGACTATTGGGAATCACGCTTGGCTGGCTGATCAGTCTTGCCGTTTCCAACCTGGCGGGCTGGGCCTCAATCGTAACTGTATTTTCAATTATTGTGGCCGTATCTTTTTCAGCCGCCATTGGAATTGTCTTCGGCCTCTGGCCGGCGCGCAAAGCTTCGCTCCTCAACCCAATTGACGCCCTGAGATATGAGTAAAAAAAATCTTTGCCATGATCAAAATTGTCAACGCCGTCAAAACTTATGATCGCGGCGCGACAGCCGTCCATGCCCTGCGCGGCGTTTCGCTCTCCGTCGCCGAAGGCGACTTTGTGGCCATCATGGGGCCTTCCGGGTCGGGCAAATCAACTCTCCTTCATATTCTCGGTCTCCTGGACGTCCCCGACAGCGGCGAATATAACATGTTTGACAGGGAAGTTCAGAGTCTTTCGGATGACGCCCTGGCCAACCTGAGAAACTCTGTTATCGGCTTTGTCTTTCAGCATTTTAATCTGCTCTCCCGGGCAACCGCGCTGGAAAACGTGATGATTCCCGTGCTTTATTCCCGGCACCGACCGGATCCGGAGCAGGGCAAGGAAATGCTGGGAAAAGTGGGACTGGCCGATCGCCTGACCCATAAACCGAACGAACTTTCGGGCGGGCAGCAGCAACGCGTGGCAATCGCGCGGGCATTGATCAATAATCCCCGCCTGATCCTGGCGGATGAGCCAACCGGTAATCTGGATTCAACAAGCGCGCAGGAAATCATGGAAATAATCGCCGGACTTAATCAACAGGGACTAACGGTCGTCATGGTAACCCATGAGGAAGACATCGCCCGCTACGCCCGCCGGATCATCCACATGCGCGACGGCGTGATTCAAAAAGACGAGGTAAATACATTTAAATTAGGCGCCGAGAACGAGGCCCCCGTTATTCGGGACCCCCTTCCCTTCTGTCATTCCCGTGCAAACGGGAATCCAGAAGATTTTTCTCATGGATTCCCGATCGAGTCGGGAATGACAAACCACTCAGGACACGTAACAAACAATGCAACTTTCGCGATGAAACTCCTATGCACTAAATCAACCGGCCCAGCCGCATATTCTCAAGACACGCGCGACGGATGGGCGGCCTTAGCCGCCGGAGTTCTTTCCAATTTCAAGCAAGCCTGTCGGGCGCTGAAAGCCAACAAGGTCCGCTCCGCGCTTTCAATGACCGGCATGCTCATCGGCGTGGTCGCAATTATTGCCGTGCTGGCTATTACGCAAGGCGCCACAAAAACAGTTGAGCAGATGCTCACCGACTTGGGGTCCAATCTGCTTATAATGCGTTCGGCGCCGCCACGTTATCATGGAGTAATTATGTCCGATGGAATGCCGACCCGCTTTACACAGGATGATACTGAAAATATAAAAAAGGAAATGGGCGAGGCCCGCCGCGTTACCGGTATCGTTTACGGACGGGGACAGATAACCTACGGTGGCAAAAACTGGACCACGCGGGTGGTCGGCGCCGAGCCCGCCTATGAGCAGATGCACGCTTTAACGCCGATAGCCGGACGTTTCTTTACCGAAGAAGAGCTGAACCTTAAAGCCCGCGTGGCATTGATTGGTTTGACGGTCACGCGCGAGTTGTTCGGTGACGTCAATCCCCTGGGTAAATTTGTTAAAATCAACAAGATCAATTTTCAGGTTATCGGCGTTCTATCAAAAGAGAGTTTGGACGACTCGCAGAGCCAGAACGAGACTGTCATCATCCCCCTTTCCACCGCCATGAAACGTCTGCTTGGCCGATTTTTTTTTGATTCAATTGAAATTGAAATCGCCAACCTGGCGGACCTGGAAAACTCCCAGAAAAAAACCAGCGAACTTATCATCCGCACCCACCAGCTTCCCCCCTCGCGCTGGAATTCGTTCACCATCGACAGCATGGAGAAAATAATTGAGTTCGCATCCAAACAAGGCCAAATCATGGCTTGGGTGATGGCGGCCACGGCGATAATTGCCATGCTGGTCGGCGGAATCGGCATTATGAACATCATGCTCATATCCGTCACCGAAAGAACGCGTGAAATCGGCGTCCGCAAGGCGGTCGGCGCCAAACGCCGCGATATTCTGGTTCAATTTCTCACCGAGGCGCTTGTTATCAGCATTATCGGCGGGCTGTTTGGAATCGCTTTCGGCTGGCTGATCAGTTTTGCCTTTTCCGCGCTGGCCGGCTGGCCGGCAATCGTTACGCCGCTCTCCATTGTTGTGGCCGTTTTATTTTCGGCCATAACCGGCATTATTTTCGGCCTCTGGCCGGCACGCCAAGCCTCGCTCCTCAACCCAATTGACGCCCTGAGGTACGAATAATTCACTGCAATCAGTAGTCAGTATCAGTGATTCCTTCCTGAGCATTAATACGATTATTTCGGGCACATACAGGCTTCAACACGCGCGCCGCACTTGCACCGTGGCACGTTTTGACCGGCCCCAAAGCCGCGGGCCGCGTCGGGACCCAATATCGCAAATTCCACTTTCTTTTTTCCCAGCACAACTCCGATCTTATTGCGCGCCGCAACGGCTTTCGCGGAATACAATATAAATTCATTACCAGCCAGTTTACGGCATTCCCAGCCCACCGGCACGGTCAACTTCACTTCCGCGCCGGCTTCGCCTTCAATCTCAACCCGCACCTTGCGGCCTATCCCGGGCCAAAGCACCGGTTCACCTCCGTAATGAAACCAGATTTCCCGCCCATCCAATAATTCCACGCCGGAATGAATATCCCGCTTCAAAACGCCAGTGGCCTGGTCGTTGACAAACAGCCTTGTCAATATATCAGGCGGTAGTTCCGTCTTAGCCCCAAACGAAACCTTCGCGTTTCCGGACATCGCCTTTTCCGCCAGACGGACCATCCGTTCCGTCAGTTCCCGGACATTCTTCGGCGCATCGCACGATCCGGTCAATTTGTGCAGGACTATTTCTTCGCCGACCGGCTTCAGCCAGCGCTCGGGTATAACCGCCGTGCCACCGATAATGCCCAGGAAAGATCCCAATGTAGCGCCGGTGCAATCGGTGTCATAACCGCAATTGACCGCCTTGCACAAGCAGTCGCCGAAATCACGGCCATAGAGCAGGCCAATGATTTCAAAGCCGTGGTTTGGGACCGCATTACACGGCTGGACGCCGCCAAAAATCGTATGAATCCTTTCACGCGCCTCGCCCCATGAAATGCCGTTCTCGTGACACCAGACCGCTTCCCGAATTGCGCGCGCCACATGGCTTGAACACGGGATCACGTTCAATCCGATTCTGATCAAAGTATGTAAGTCTTTCTCAATAAAAGCCGCCGCCTCTGCCGCCGCCCAGAACATCTCGCCATACATTCCTTCCCCGCCGCTGTGGTCAACGCAAGAATCCTTCCACGCCATCCGCGCTGCTTCGTCCGGATCACCGGGATGCAGACAAGCCCAAATTTCGCTCCTTATCGGCGAACCCATCTCATCAATAAAATAATTCTCAAAACATCCCGCCACCGGCGGACGAAGTCCACGCTCAAAATTTCGCATAAAAAATCCATATTCGTTCCATGGATATCTTTCCGCATACCTGCTCCAGTAATCGGCAAAAATCCTCACGGAAGGATCAACGCCGGTATCTTCCATCATTTTCAGCCAAACCAGTTGCAAATCAAGATCGTCATTTGGCAGGGGCGTGGTCGGCACCGGTTCATAAAAAGAAAAGGCATGCGTATGCCGCCGGCCTTCCCAGGGCATCCCCAATGTGCCACCGATATTCTTGCCAAGCCAGCACGCCAATACTTTATCACGATATTCTTTCCGGCCTATTCTGATAACTCTCATTTTTCCCTCCGTTCTTTTTCACTGCCACGTTAAAAAATCACAACCTGTTCATAAATTCTGAGTATACACAACCATATTCCGGTCAGGAAAACCTTGACTATCCGCTCAAAAATCAGCATTTTCGGGTCAGATATGTCGAAAATGCCAGGACATTACGCCGGCCACCAGTTCTTTGCCGTAAGCGGTTTGCCTTTCTTCGCCATGCGCGGGCCGCAGGCATCGCACGTCCTCCACGATCACGACTTCTTTGAGATTGTGCTTGTGTTAGGCGGCAAAGCCAAACACCAGATATACGGAACAAAATATGAAATATCCAAGGGGAATATATTAATTATTCCCGTTCATCAAGGTCATGCTTATTTTAATGCCGAAAACCTGGAAATCGTCAATGCGCTTTTTGATCAAGCGGAACTGGAACAAGCGGCTTTTGATCTTCCGGAATTGACGGGGTATCAAAAACTTTTTTCAAAAAGCAATTCGTCTTCGTTTCCGGCAAAACGCAAGGGGTGCCTGAATATCCCGCCGGCCAAATTCGTCGCTGTCGTCAGTCTGTTGACCGATTTCATCTCGGAAATAGAAGCCAAACGTCCGGGATACAAGGCCATGGCCGCCAGTTTGTTTATTCAGGCGATAGGCGTCATCGTCAGATGCCACGAACACATCAACACGCCCCCTCTGTTGTTATCGCGCCTTGAACAGACGCTGGATTTTATTGAAACGCATCACAACGAAAATATTTCCCTTGATCAGATGGCGCGCCTCGCGCACATGTCAAGAAGCTCTTATCAAAGAAGCTTCAGGAAACTGACAAGCACTTCTCCGATTGACTATCTTGTTAATCTGCGGATCAGGAAAGCGTCTTCTTTGCTTCTTTGCCAGCCGGAACTGAATATCACGGAAATTGCGATGCGGGTTGGGTTCTCGGACAGCAATTACTTTTCGCGCATGTTCAGAAAGATCACGGGGCATACGCCACGCGATTTCCGCCGTCTTCCCAATAAGACACGCTATCAATAAGACTTATCTAATTCCTAATCCCGGAACAGGTGGACGAACCGCTAAAACACAAGCAAATTGAGCCATTTTTTACCCTCGGCGCTCAAACGCCATGCCCCATTATCGCTCACCACCAAGCGGCAGCCGTTGCGACTTAGGGCGGAGGAGTTAATATTGCGGACGGAATACGCCCTGAACCCAAGTTCCGCGGTTTCATTCCTGCTTGCGCAACGGCCAGAAAGCGGCAGACCATTTTCCGCGCAGGCGATAATCACTGCGCCACCGTTGCATTCCGCGCCTTGCCAGAGAACCGGGTAACGCCGGAAAAAATCAATTTGCCTGTGAGTTTTTATGACAATTTCAAAAGCCGGGCGCATGGCGCGAAAAGCGGCCGACAAGTCATATTCATTTCCGTTTTCCTCCTGCCAATCGTAAACAGACAATGGGTCAATGCCAAACAGATTCCAGCCATTAAACAGACCGTGGTCGGGGGTAAGTCTCTGCCGTTTAAACCACTGATCAAACCGCGAGTTAAGCATCAGTCCGACTTCAAAATGCAAATGCCCGTTTGCGGGCGCGATGCGGTCGGTTGATGTCGCCCCCATTGTGCCCAAAACACTCCCCTGCTCCACCCACCGGCCTTTACTGATCCCGGAACCAATTGCAGAAAGATGAGCATAAAGAGTATAAACCCGGCCCGATCCAAAGCCGTGACTCATAACAATATATTTGCCGTAATTTGAATTCCCGGAATAACGGTTGACATAAGCAACTTCGCCGGCGGCGGCGGCCATGACAACATCCCGCGGATATCCCGCCCGGTCGCGTTCAAGGGGCGCAACATCAATCCCTTCATGAAACGATGGAAAAAGTCTCCTTCCAATCCGCTCAGTGCGCACCGAACCATAAAAAGCCGATTCAGGCCGACCGGAGGCGGTCGGCTGAAAACTTTCCACATTGAACCGGTCAAGCTCCCGATCCGTGGGATAAGCAAATTCTATCCTTAAGCTTTTGGCATTGTCTATGGTAAGAGGCTTGGATTCCGGCGGCAAGGGAGTAGAAAAACGATTCCACCACCATGCAAAGAAAATCACGTCAAAGATTATAAGCGGAACAAGCCACCAGAGGTGAATTTTAAATTTGAAATTGCTCATTTGAGAACAGTAATTTGAGCAAAATCCGGAAGATAGAAAAGAAAATAATTTTGACGCCCGCGCTTGTCAAGCGGCTATCTGACGCCACCGACGGCCTCATGCCCGGCTCCACCCCAGGAGGCATCAAGCGCAAGCCACGCGCCGGCCACTGTCCGGATATACCATTTGCCGGCGCTCGCATTATACATTGCAAGATCAAAGATTCCGTCGCCGTCAAAGTCTCCCGCCACTGGCTGATATCCAGCCGCTCCCCATAAAATACCTGAGGCAATTATCTCGGCCCGCATATTTATGATATACCAGCGACCGGTTGCTTCATCATAGACCGCAAAATCCCACATCCCGTCACCATCATAATCGCCGGGCACGGGGACAAAGCCAGGGCCACCCCACTGTCCGCCGGGGAGCAGTGTTCCCGATACTGTCCGGACATACCACATCCCGTTTGCTTCATTATAAACCGCCAGATCCCATACATCGTCGCCGTCATAATCGCCAATGACCGGCTCATAACCCATATTACCGAACTGCAACCCCCACATCACCCGCCCGCCGCCGACTTTAAGCGCGTACCACAAGGAATTTACTGCGTCATATACCGCCGCTTCTGTTTTTCCATCACCGTCATAATCTCCCGGAACTCCCCGATACCCCGGACCTCCAAACCAGCCTGACACATAAGCGTATCCGCTTCCGGAAAGCAATGCCTGCCAATATCCCCGGCTCTCATCATATACAACCGGATCCGTCTTATTGTCACCGTCGTAATCCCCCATCACACCCACCCCGCTCCCGCCAAACGCATAATTGCGCGCAAATTCGCTCCCATCCGCCGTACGCCCATCCCATAATCCCCCGCCATGAACCACCATATCCGATATCCCATCGCCATCGTAATCATTCATTGCCTGATAATTGATTGATCCAAGAGTGCTTATCTCAAGCGCGTTCGCCCGTTGAGTCACCCATCCACCAACGCTCGCCGGAGCCAGCGTGGAAGGCCAAACCGGCGTCAACCGCATAAATAAATAATATACCCCCTCCTCGCCGGGCAGAACAATATTCCCGCCACCGACCCCAAAGATGCCCCTTGCCCCTATCCCCAGCTCCAACCGCTCATCAACCGTCCCGATTTCACGATCATCCCCGTCCCCCAATACAGCATTCGCGGACGAATAGAAAGTCAGACGTATTGTCCCGTTGTCACCCGTAAGAGCAGAGCCACCGTTGTTACCAAGCCGGAAAGACACCACGTCCGGAGACCCACCCACTCCTATCCGTCTGGGCTGGACCACCAGCCCCCACAACGACAAATCAACCGCCGCCGTCGCCGCAAATCCTTCCTCCCGGCCTGAAAACTCGCTCAAGGCCGTCGCGTTCTTGGACTTCATCCAATAATAATATTTTGCCCCGGCCGTTACGCTTGTGTCATCATATGTCGATCCCGACATCTCCGTAATCTTCACCCCGCCGCCATACGGCGGCGCCAGGGTCTGTGTGCTCCGCCAAATCTCATAAGCCGTAGCGCCGGGTACTGCGTTCCAGACAAGCGTAACCTTGCCTACATACTGCCCGTCGCTCGCGCTCAGCACGGTCGGCCGCCCAAGAACGTAGCCTGCCTCCCCTGAACTCAGAACACTGCCGCAGATCGCGTTTGATGCCTGCACATAATATGTATATTCAACCCCCTCGCTCACCATGTTGTCCTCATATTCCAGCACGGCCGTATGATATACCACTCCGACCGATCCATTCACGCTGCGATGCACATAATAACCAGCCGCCCCGTCCACTACCGCCCAGCTTACCATTACCTTGTTCGTGTATTCACCGTCGCTCGCAAATATTCCGCTCGGCGCCGACAGCCGCCGATATCCGTGGTCAGGCACGCTGTTCGTTCCCGAATAACCGTATCTATTAACACTCTTTAGCCAGTAATAATATCTGACGCCGGGAGATGCGGTCATATCGTCATAATTCGTTACCGTCAATCCGGAAACTATTGTCTGCGCATACCCCGGATCAAAGGTCGTATGCCTCAAAACATTGTAGCTCACCGTTCCGCCTACCGGCGATACTACCGGCCGCCAACTCACCGCCACCCGGTCATCGTAATCCCCCTTGGTCGCGCTGACCTGCGCCGGCGCATCCGCCGCGGCAATCACCAGAACAACCTCAATATTACTCGTCCCGCTCCATTGTCCGTCGTATCCGGATCCGTAATTAGTCGCTGCAACCGCCACGATAGCCGTGTAGGTGCCGCCTTCAAAACCGGATAAATTATTATTAAAATAAATGCCAATAGTGTTATGCTGACCGGTGCTTACACCGTCAGACGGCCATGGCGATATCCCCTGAATTATCTTGTTTGCGTCATTCGTCACAAAAACCCGATACGCCATGCCAACCACTGGCGCCGCGCTGGCGTTCCAGACAACGAAAAATTCACTGGTCGGATTAGCACCCTTGTCAACAACCTGCCTGATACGGGAAGGGCTTGCCACCAGCACCGGCGTGGAATAAACCCGCAAAGCAACACTCACTCCCCCTGTCGCCCCGCCTCCATCCCTC
>Ga0247840_10001069_pt1 | contig 55074 bp, 42 predicted proteins | sample LaCruzMarch2015__FD_192404 | JGI IMG/M metagenome (GOLD analysis project Ga0247840, IMG submission 192404) | Freshwater microbial communities from meromictic Lake La Cruz, Castile-La Mancha, Spain - LaCruzMarch2015_17m | ecosystem: Environmental > Aquatic > Freshwater > Lake | place: Spain... | reverse complement strand
CAGAGTTATTTGAATGAATTTTGTTATAAGTTTAATCGGCGATATTTCGGAGAATCTTTATTTGATAGGCTTTTGGTAGCTTGTGTAAATCACAAAAATCAATTTAGGTAAAATGACGGACATTCAAATTTTTTATGCAACGGCTTTTAGAAACTTAAATGTAGATTTATAGATATAAAAATCGTTAGCTTTTAATCGACTATCTTGCACTGCCAGTAATTAGCAAAACCAAGAAATAAAGTAGTATATTTGTGAAGGGAAAAATGACATTTATCAGGGCAATTCAAAGATTGACATACAAAAAAAAGACTGAACTCGAAAATGATGGAAATTACTAAAACAGAAGTATTAAAAAATTTCAAGAGTTTTACAGAAAAAATAGAAGGAAATCTGAATATTCCTCACAAATCCGAGATTGATTCTGGTGGTGCTTTGAAACATATGACTATTGAACTGGAAAAGAAAATTGATAACATAACAATTAAAATTAATCAAACATTTAGTTATCTGTTTAGTGAACCAGAGAAATTATCTGTAACAACTGGATTGACTATCATTATTGTAAAACCAGTTAAATTTGATTTTTATCTTCATTTTTGGCATCGAGAATTCTTTGAAAGAATATTCGCATTAAACAAACTTAACTCAGGTAATACTGATTTTGATAAAAATTATTCTGCAAAGAGTAATAACCCTATCTTGACAAATACAATATTTCAAAATAAAAATGTTCAAGATTTATTTTTGACCAATAAATTCTTAGTATTCAATATCAATTCAGATAACAAAGGAATCAACATAATCTTAAAAAACATGGAATTAAAAAATTATAATGTTGAAGAAATCGAGAACCTCTATTTAATTCTATTGAAAATAAATAATATGATTGAAGCTTAAATTTACAATGTTCTTCAACCCTTCGGGTACAAAGTACCCGAAGGGTTAATACCCAGTAATCATTATTTCAATAATATTAATTAACTATAGGAATTTAAACTAAACTATAATAAAATGAAATGTTTTAACCATCCTGATAAAGATGCAGTTGGGATATGTAAGAATTGCAACAAAGGACTATGCAGCGATTGCCTTACCGAAGTTGATAATGGCATTGCATGTGCAACTACATGTGTTGAAGAAGTCAAGCTATTAAATTCGCTAATCAATCGTAATAAACAATCATACAAAATTGCATCGGTAGCACATTATAGGTATGCATATATTTATGGTAGTTTTGGATTAGTTTTTGTTTTTTATGGAATTATTACCGAAACTTTAACCGGACTTCTTTCCGTAATTGGTATTTTGTTTATTTTAGGTGCTTTATTTAGCATAAATAGCGCTAGAAAATATAAAAAAGAATAAACGCTTTTGTGTTATGATTAACTTTAAAGAAAAAGTATAAGTATATTTGTGGAGGGAAAATACCCAAGGTTACAGCAAACAAAAGATTGTTTTAGCACGTATATAAGCTATTTATCAACAATAATATTAAAAAGTATGAATAAGTTTTTTTACACAATTGCAATTATCATGACCATTGCAATTTCTTCCTTTGGCCAGATTCAGATTATTAATTTTGAAGATACTACTTACAAGAAATGTATAAGTGTAGATACAATTTCAAATCCGAATAATATTTGGCAGGTTGGAAAACCTCAAAAAACTAAATTTACAACTGCATTATCAATTCCAAATGCTATTGTAACAGATACTTTGAATTATTATCCATGCAATGATACCTCCTCTTTTATTTTAACGCATAATGTTCTATTAAATGGTAATGGTAGTAATTATTGGGGCTCATTTTTTAATGGCAGCTATTATGTGAATTCAGATACTTTAAATGATATTGGAACCATAGAGGTATCGTCAAATAAAAATCATACGTGGATAAACTTATTAACTTCGACATATTTCCAAATATATAACAAGCCAACTTTAAACGGAAATTCAAATGGGTGGCAATATTTTTCAATTTATATTGAAAGTTATCCACTACAAGCTTGGTGGGGTGATACTATTTATCTTCGGTTTACTTTTGCAAGTGATAGCATTCAAACGAATAAAGACGGTCTTATGTTTGATGATATTCAAATCATTGATTATGGTGAAGGTATTGAAGAATTCGGTATCGGATTAATTAATTCAAAAGCATTTCCTAACCCTGTAAATGATAATCTAATTATTGAGTTTGAGAATACTACCAATTCATCATTTGATATTATATTACTTAACAATACTGGTAAAGCTGTAAGAACTATTTCTGATTGTAAACAAAGTTCTGTAAGTATAAATACCAAGGAATTATCATCCGGTATTTATTATTATAAATTGATAAATAGAATTGACAAAAAGAATGCTTTTGGTAAATTTGTAAAACAATAATTCGCTGGAAAGCATCCTATATATCAACGCTGCTAACTAATCTCCTTTACCATCATAATTTTTGAAGCTATATAAAACTATACTTTTATTTTTACAACAATTATTTAATTAACAGCATTCAACATGAAACGAGAACAGTATATTCCTTATGACAAGGAATTCTTACTCGAACAACAAACAGCAGCCTATGCTACTGATAAAAAGCAAGCCGAAGATTTTAAAAAGTTATTCGATATACTCGAGCATTATTTCCATTACGAAGCATTTAATCTTATCCGCAACTTAAAACAGCATTATGCACTTTTCGATCCCGATTTAACGCCTCAAGAACGCAAAGGATATATAGGTAAAAGTAATTTTTCTGATTTTAAAGCTACGCTACTCAAGGTAGTTGAGCGAGGCAATTATCTTAGTATTGATAAGGAAATCATTGATGAAGCATTCAAACAATCAGATCTTATAGGATTGAAACTTGCCATTGATTTTAACGATTTCAAGGAATATCGAGTATATGCAAGAGGTCTCCACAAAACCAAAGAAAAATCAACTAAGTACTTCTTTTTTAAGAAAGAAATAGAATTTGAGTACTATGATCGGGTAATGATTTATCTTAATTATAAAGATGCAGATTATTTTAATGAAAAGAAAGTTCGCTTAAGCAAACTACCTTTTGATCCAGGATGTATTGTATTAAAAATCTTCAAACGGGTTCCTAAAAACGATCTCGAAACTATTTTCCCAAATGCAGTTCCTAAGATGTCAGTTACCGACAAATTGTTATTCTGGATACCCGGTATAGGTGGAGGTGTTTCCTTATTAAGTACCAAAGTAATTCCTGCATTAATAGCAATGTATGCCGCTTATAAATCCGGTGAATCAATGGATATGTTAAACAGCAAAACCTCACTGAATCAGGGTTTGATTGCATTAGGGATTTTGGGTGCATACTTGTTTCGTCAATACAGTAATTTTGTAAACAAGAAAATAAAATATTCAAAAATGCTTTCCGATAGTCTTTACTTTAAAAACTTAGGGAATAATAGCGGAGCATTTTATTCTTTGTTAAACTCTTCTGAAGAAGAAGAGCTAAAGGAAACAATTCTGGCATACTCATTTTTAAACAGAAGCAACAAGCCCTTAACAGCCGAAGAGCTCGATATTCAAATAGAATCATGGTTTAAAACAAAGCTGAATACAGACCTTGATTTTGATGTAGAGGATGCTTTGTATAAACTGAAAAATATTGGACTTGGTTTAGAAACAAATGGTAAATGGGAAGTTATTCCTTTAGATAAGGCTCTCATTAGAATTGATGAAATATGGGATGGTATTTTTGAATATAATTCCTGAGAATAAGGCAATTCAATCAGACTTAAAATACGCTTTTGTTTGCTTTTGTACCAACAGATGTTACTATAAATTATTATTGCTGCAAAAATTATTTAAGTTTTTCCTTTAATCTCAACATTGCAGGATTTTCTTTTAAAAGAAGTTCATCTATTAATCTTTCTAAATTAGGTATTTTATGCGTATTTACATCATGAAAGTCATTTGCATTAGAGGGTAAGCCAAAGGTAGAAAGTTTTATTTTGCTTATTTTACATGCATTAATCAGCCAATCTTCCAGTTTTACTTTTAATGTAATGATCTTATTGCCCAAATTATCTTTATATACTTTTACTCCATATTCTTCATTAAGTAAAACTAATCTTTTTTCGTAAGATGATTGTGGACTATTTGGATCTTCATCTACCATTGCAATAAGGTTTGTCGATTTTTTTAGTTTTCCAAATACTTTGGCTTTACCAGAATGATGGGTTATTTTCTTTTTTGTATAACCAAGTTTCTTAACCAATGCTTCATCAGGTAAACATTCTACATGTATTTCTTTCATTTACCTAATATTTTATCAAAATTAAAGAAAACATCAGAATTTAAATCAAGAACCTGAGAAACTTGTTTTTCGTTTAAAACTGTAAGTTTGGTTTGATAATCTTTCATCTCAACAATACAAACATTTAAGTCAGTTGTTTTTGATTTTTCTATAAGATTCTCTAATAAATATGGATTATGTGTGGTTACAAAAAACTGATTGCTTTTGTCTAATGCAATTCTTTCAGCCAATAATTTTGTATATAATGGGAATGTATTCGTTTCAGGTTCATCCAATAATAAAATGCTGTTTTTATTACTTTTCAATGCAATGGTATAAAAAATTATCCGTTGCAATGTTTCTGACAATGAAAAGTAAGGATAACTGTAAATTTCATCATCTACAAATTTACTTGCCATTATTTCATTTTCGGTAGGTTTTAGGGTAAGCGTTAATCCCTTTGATTTTAAAAATTCCGATACCCATTTTTTATATTCGGTATTGGCAAGTAATAAACTAGGCAAATTGTCGCCATTTGGTACTGATAAATGAGGCATATATCCATTTGAAAATGATTGCAAGCGTTTGTATTCATAGAAATGAACATTTGTATTTCCTAAACTACTTCTGGAAAGTGTTATTTTACCATCATGATTTAAACTATTAGCATTTTCTTTATCTTTATTAACATCCATAAAAAAATTAAACTTATTTTCTATCATTCCATCTTCACGAATTGCATATTCAAGAACAGTAGATATTTCGTCGCTATTAATTTCAATTGGTTTATTGATATCAAAATCGTAAAACAAATCGCCTATGGTTTTGTAACGGATCATTTCCTTGTTTAATTCCATACCTATTGCATTCTGACTCCTCAATGCAAGTGCTTCAACAATATTACTTTTGCCGCTATTGGGCTCACCAATTAAAACGTTGAGTTTTTTGCAAGGAAACTTTAAATCTTTAATTGATTTAAAATTCTTAATATTTAATTGCTGTATCATATTCAAAGATTTTATGCAAATATACTATTTTTATTTTCAAGATATATTTAAGTCTTTTTATTTTCAATTTATCTGTGAAATTTAAACATCGCTGAGCGAATTCAAATCGTTTAATGAAAAATTAATTTCTCTTTTATTTGCTAATCATCTAAAAAACAAAAAGCGAAGGATTTCCCTTATTTTTATTACTATTTCTACAGCTAATTTCGGTGTATTTATAATGATACATAATTTATTTATTACAACTTCATTGCCAATAAAATTAAGAAAATAAGATTTTCTTAATTTAAAAATTCCTAATTAACTAAATTATCTTTCCATCTTTCATGCTAATAGTTCTGTCAGCCATAGTAGCAAGTTCTTCGTTGTGGGTTACAATAATAAAAGTTTGATTAAATTTTTCTCTCAGATTGAAAAACAATTGATGCAAATCTTTGGCATTTGCTGAATCTAAATTACCTGAGGGTTCGTCGGCTAAAATTACATCGGGTTGCATAATCAGAGCCCTTGCTACAGCAACTCTTTGTTGTTCTCCACCCGATAATTCCGATGGTTTATGATGGGCTCGTTCTCTTAAACCTAAATAATCAAGAATTTCATAAGCCTTTTCTGTAGCTTCTTTCTTCTTGATTTTGGCTATAAATGCAGGAATACAAATGTTCTCAATAGCAGTAAATTCGGGTAATAAGTGATGAAATTGGAAAACAAAACCTATATGTTTGTTTCTAAACTCCGATAACTTTTTATCGTTAAATGTGCTTATTATTTGGTTGTTGATTTCTATTTTGCCTTTATCAGCTTTATCTAAAGTGCCTAAAATATGTAATAAGGTAGTTTTTCCTGCTCCCGAAGCACCTATTATTGATACTATCTCACCTTTATTAATTTCTAAATCAATACCTTTTAGAACCTGTAATGCACCATAAGCTTTATGAATATCAAATGCCTTAATCATAGTTTTAGTTTTTTACAAAAATAGCTAAAATATTGATTTTGCTATAGCTTTTTCTTTTATTCAGCGAATAGAATATCTTTTATTTAATTTTACTTTAATGTTTCAAAGGTCTTTTTTTAATCATACCCCCTTTGCTGTCCTTTATGCTATTCATTACAATAAAAGCATTGGGATCAATTTTTTTGATTTCGGCATTAAGCTTGTTTACTTCTAATCTGGTGATTACTGTAAAAATAATATTTATTTCTTTTTGATTGCTTCCATATCTTCCAAATCCTCTTTCACCCTTGTAAATAGTAACCCCTTTGCCCATGTCAGTAATTATCATTTCTCGAATTTCATCTGATTTTACTGAAACAATGGTTATACCAGTGAGCTCTTCAATTCCTTCAATAATAAAATCAACGGTTTTTGAAGCAGAAAGATAGATAAGAATTGAATATAGTGCTGTTTCTATTGATAAAAGATAAGCTGCAACAGAAAAAATAAGGATGTTAATGATAAGAATTACATCTCCCACAGAAATACCAAAACGTCGATATATAGATATTGCCAAAACTTCTGTACCATCAATAACACCACCGCCTCTAACCGCTAAACCTATGCCAGCTCCCAAAAAGAAACCACCAAACACAGCTACTAATAACTTATCCTGAGTAATTTGAGGATAAGGTAAAAATGCAACTACAAATGCTAAGGCTAAAATTGCTAACGTTGCTTTTATAGCAAATTCTTTACTGATTGTTTTAAATGCAAGAAGTATAAAAGGAAAATTTATCAATACCAATAATACAGAAAGATTGATAGAAGTAACGTTTTTAATTAATAAAGAAATTCCAACAGCACCCCCATCAATAAATCCATTGGGTAGTAAAAAGCTTTTTAATCCAAAACCAGCAGAAAGAACGCCCAAAGCAATAAGAAAAATATCTTTAAAAAACCTTTTTATGGTATTTTGTAACTGAAAAAACTCTTTAGCCCTATGATAGTCTGTTAGCAACGAATTATTTTCGCTATTTTTTGTTTTCCTGAGAAACGGAGTTCTTGCAATGAAAAAGTTGGGTAAAAAATTCATTTTTAGCAGAGTTATAGTTTATTTATGAATAATACTTATTAAAAGCTAAAATAGTATAAAAAGAATTAGTATAATAAATTTAAAAACATTTTTTATGGTGTATTGTTTGATTATTCATAATTTTGTAAGGATTAAAAACGATAAAAGATGGTAAAAATATCCGCGGTATCTTATCTTAATACATTTCCATTTATCTACGGCTTAGAAAATTCCGGATACTTGCAGGATTTTGTTATTGAAAAAGATATACCTGCTGTTTGTGCTGAAAAACTCATTTCAAATAAGGTAGATATTGGTTTAATTCCCGTAGCCGTAATTCCTCAAATAAAAACTGCTGAAATTATTACCGATTATTGTATTGGTGCAACCTCAAAAGTTAAAACTGTTTTGTTGTTGAGCAAAAAGCCATTAAATGAAATTTCAAAAATATATCTCGATTTTGAATCACGAACCTCGGTTCAATTGGTTAAAGTCTTAGCACAAAACTATTGGAAAATTAATCCGAAATGGGAGAAGCTACATCAGAATTTTGCCCACACATTGAATGATGACGAAGCTGTTGTTCTTATTGGTGATAAAACGTTTAATGCTACTGCATTTTATCCTTATATTTATGACCTAGCCTCAGAATGGAATGATTTTACAGCTTTGCCTTTTGTATTTGCTTGTTGGGTTGCGAATAAGAAACTACCCAACGACTTTTTAACAAATTTGAATAATGCATTAAATTTTGGTGTTAATCATATTAATGAAACCATAGCATTTTTTAAAGAAAGCATTCCTGCCAATGCAGATGCAAAAAGTTATTTTACAAATAATATTAGTTATTTGTTAGATGATCCTAAACGAAAAGGAATGAAGTTGTTTTTCCAATACTTGAAAGAATTAAAAATATAGCGATTTTTGCCTGTCTGTTTTGTTCTTATATAAAATTTTGTGTAAGTTTGCATTAAATAACATAGAATAGGAATTATAATATGAAAAGCAATATGAATACAATTCTAAAAAGAAGTTATCTTTGGATAATATTATTTGGTTCATTAATAGGATTAAACGAAACGCTTATTGGAAGCATTAATATGCCTTATCGTTCGGTAGTTTTAAGTGCAATTACATTAACTATATTATCTTTTGCCCGTTCCTATTTCCCTAAAGCAGGAACATCAATAATTATTATGCTTATAGCGGTGCTTTTCAAAGTAAATACTGTTGGATTTAATGCATGTTCTTCAACTTTCTTTTTGTGTGGCCCCACTGCTTTAATTTTGCTTGGAATAGGTTTTGAAATATTCTCATTTATCTTTTTAACACAAAAAACATTCAAATACTCAAGCTATTTATATACTTGTGTATTTACCTCAATTTTTGCTTTCAGTCTTTTTGCTATAATGAATACTTTTATTCTGAAATCTTGGGATACTTCTAGACTTGTTCAATATATCTTTATAAAAGGATTTTTAACAGCCATAGTGTCGAGTGCTATAACTATACTTAGTTTATTTATTGCAAAATCTTATAAAAATGATAAACTCTTAAGGATTAATCCTTATGTAATTAATGGTATTCTTGGTTTATTAATCATTTCACTTTGGGTATTTGGAACTATTTCTTAATTAATTTTTATTTTAAGGATAATAGTTGCTTCCCAACTCGTTAAAATAATCGCATAAATAATATATAATCACATTAAGTATTATACAATTTGCAGTTTAGAGCATCTGTTTTTTTATAAAATAACTAGTATGGCAACTATATTGATAACAGGAGGGAATGGGATTATTGGCAAACATCTCTGCAAGAAACTGAAAGAAAAAGGATATGATGTAACAATTCTTAGCAGGATTAGCAATCATAGTTCAAATCCCAATACTTATGCATGGAATCCCGAAAAACGAGAAATTGATTATGAAGCTATAACAACTGCTGATTTTATTATTCATCTTGCAGGGGCTAAAATTGGTGAAAAACGATGGACCAAAGAAAGGAAGCAGCTCATTATCGATAGTCGTGTTCAAACAGCTCAATTAATTTTCGACAAAGTCAAAGAAAATAATCACAAAATTAAGGCTTTTATATCAGCATCTGCCATTGGCTATTATGGAAGTATTACAAGTGATATAATTTTTAAAGAAACAGATCCTTCTGCCATTGATTTTCAAGGAGAATGTTGTAGAAAATGGGAAGAAATTGCAGATAAGTTTTCCGATTCAGGAATACGAACCGTAAAGATTCGAACGGGTGTAGTGCTTACAAAACAAGGAGGTGCATTATCAAAAATGATAATTCCTATTAAAATGGGAATAGGTTCAGCATTGGGCAATGGCAAACAATACATACCTTGGATTCACATTGACGATTTATGTAATATTTATATTAAAGCCATTGAAGACAATCAAATGAACGGAGCATACAACGCTGTGGCATCCGATCATAAAACAAACATCGAATTTACACGATTATTGGCTAAAGCGCTCAAAAAACCTTTTTGGTTTCCTCATGTTCCTGCATTTTTATTAAAAATACTTTTTGGTAATATGTCCGAAATACTTTTAAAAGGAAGCCGTATATCATCTGATAAAATAAAAGAAACAGGATATAATTTCCTGTTTCCTGATTTAGAGAATGCGTTAAATGATTTAATCGGGAAAGATTAAACAGAGAAGTCAATACGGATGATTTTTACTTTGTAGTTTTAATCCAATTGATGATTTTATCAGACATTGGGCTTTCTTTTGGCGGAACCATATCAATCAGATTTCCATTTTCGTCAATCATAAACTTCTGAAAATTCCATTGCACGTTAGCATCCATAATACCATTTTCGTTTTTAGAAGTAAGCCACTTGTACAATGGATGTATATCATCACCTTTTACTGAAATTTTCTCCATCATTTGAAAAGTAACACCATAGTTCTTTTCGCAGAATGATTTTATTTCTTCATTACTACCAGGTTCTTGACTCATAAAATTATTGGCAGGAAAGCCAATAATTGTAAACTTTGATCCACCATACATTTTATACAATTCTTCCAATTCTTTATATTGAGGTGTTAAGCCACATTTTGAAGCCGTATTTACTACTAATACTTTCTTCCCTTTAAGTGAAGATAAGTCAAACTTTTTCCCATCAATGGTTTTAACTTCAAAGCTGTAAAAACTTTTCTTTTTGCCTTGCGCAAATACACCCAATGATATTATTAATAGAGAGATTAAGATAATTTTTGTTTTCATTTTATTTGTATTATTAATTAATAAAACAGAGGTAAGTCAATACGTTTTTTATTAGATACTTAATGACTTTACTAAACAATAAACAATAACTTTATAGAAATGTTTTGTATAGTTCAACCGAATGGTTTTTTTATGTCTGCTGCATATTTTTCAATATTTGACAAATAAAAAATGAATTGATTAAAATAATCAAAACTTCATTGCTTATCAATTAAAAAAATATAATTTTGCTTGATGATTATTTGATTTAGTAAAAGCATATTTTAGTACATAATCAAATTCTATTAACAAAGGAAAACAATAAAAATAAAGTAAAATGAAAAAATTTGATCCGGCAAGCAATATTCAGGATTTATTACAATTTGGCGAATTTGGGGATGTTAATCCTTCCATTACAGATTCTGCAACTTATTCGTTTATGGAAGCTAAAACTATGGTTGATACCTTTCATGGTGAAACTGAAGGATGTTTTTTGTACTCACGACACTGGAATCCAAGTAATAAATATTTAGCAGATGCATTGGCTGCTATGGAAGGTACCGAAGCTGCATGGGTTACGGGATCGGGTATGGGTGCTATAACTTCTGCAATTTTGCAATTAGTTAATACTGGCGATCATATTGTTTCAAGTGTTACTACTTATGGAGGTACATTTGCTTTCCTTAAGAATTATCTTCCAAAGTTTAACATAGATGTTACTTTCGTTGATATTACAAATTTGGATGAAGTTAAAAAAGCGATGCGTCCAAATACTAAAATTATCTATACCGAAACAATGACCAACCCAATGTTAAACATTTCGGATTTGCCTGAATTATCAAAAATTGCAGATACTGTTGGTGCTAAATTAATGGTTGATAATACTTTTACACCTATGATTGTAACTCCTATTAAACATGGAGCTCACATTGTAGTTTATAGTATGACAAAATTTATTAATGGTAAAAATGATTGCGTAGCAGGTGCAATTTGTGGAACTGCAGAATATATAAATTCTTTGAGCGATGTTAATACAGGAACAGCAATGTTATTAGGACCTGTTCTTGATCCATTACGTTCTTCTAGTATATTGAAAAATATGCACACTTTACATATTCGCATGAAACAACATAGTGCAAATGCGATGTACCTTGCAAAAAAATTCAAAGAAATAGGACTTAAATATCTTTATACAGGAATGCCAGAATGTAAAGGACACGAAGTAATGAATAAAATAATGAATCCTGAATTTGGTTATGGTGGTATGATTGCAATAGATATGCAAACTGCAGAAAGAGCTTCATTATTAATGGAAATGATGCAGAAACAAGGTGTTGGATATTTGGCAGTTAGTTTAGGCTATTTTAAAACATTGTTCAGTAATTCAGGCAAAAGCACTTCGTCGGAAGTTCCTGAAGAAACACAAAAAGAAATGGGATTAAGCGAAGGATTGGTAAGATTTTCTGTTGGATTAGACAACGATATCGAACGTACTTTTGAAAAAATTCATTTTTGTTTGAAAGAATTGAAATATATATAATACTCATTATAAGCAATATAAAAGCCAGCTTTTAAATATTAAAAGTTGGCTTTTATAATTTATAGCTTTTCATTTCTTCCCAAGCAAAAAAGATTTTTTCAAATAATAATTTTCTGCGTTATTCCATTATATTACATAAGTTTTCTTTTTCATAAGCAATATAGTATTAAGAAACTTCATAAAACTTAATAACATTTAAGCTATTTAGAGAATAAAAAACTCTAAATCAAATTAATAAGTAATTGATTAAATATTTGACAAATAAATCCATTTTTTGATGTTTGCATTTTTTTTTATTTTTATTTTGAAAGCCTAAATTATTTTGTATCTTTACACCATATTTAATTGTATTGAATGATTTCAGACCTTTCTTTAAGTATTTAAAAAAGATATTTGAATTCATTTTTAATAAGTAAAACGATTATAATTACCAAATTTTATATATAATGGCAAAAAGAAATATACTTATAATTGATGATGAAAAAAGTATTCGTTTTGTTTTGGAGAATACTTTAAAAAATGAATTTAATGTAATGTCATTCCCTGATGGAAAAGAAGGTTTATCTTATCTGGAGAATGGTAATATTCCCGATTTAATAATCAGCGATCTTGATATGCCGGGAATTAATGGATTCGCTTTTTTGGAAAAAATACGACACAGTGGATTTTTTGACAATATTCCTGTGATTATTTTATCAGGTAACGATGAGAGTAAAGATAAAATTAAATGTTTTGAGATGGGTGCTGATGATTATGTTTCTAAACCATTTAATCCGAAGGAAATTATTGCTCGTGTTAATCGTAGACTAGATGCTAGAGATAAATTACTCCAACGAATAGGAATTTAAGCTAAAAATTTATGAAAGACTTGACATTATTATACATCGGAGAGGATACTGAAATAATTAATACATTCGATGCTAGTGATTTATTTAAATTAGTACACTTTCCTAATGGTTTACAAGCGCTGAATTGGCTTACAAGTTTTGGTTTTAACGCTTTCAATCAAACTCAAAAAATAGAAATTATTCATGTCGATTTAATTGTAAGTGAAACTAATCTGGCTGGAGTTGATGGATTCGGATTGTTTCAGCTTTTCAAAAAACGATGTGTTGATTTTTCAACTCCTTTTATTCTTATTACTTCTAATTATAGAGATGCTTTAAATACAGAAGCATTTAAAATTGGTGTCGATGGTTATTTGCCTAAACCAATCGATTGCCAGAATATATTTAATAAGCTTCAATATTTAATTAATGAAAAACAAAAATTAAAATTAGTTTTACAAGAAAAATCATCTGAAATTGAATCTGTTAAGTTTTATAAAACGAAACTAATTAAACGAATATTTGATATTTCAGTTGCATTAGTGGCTTTGATAATTACCTTTCCTATATTTCTGTTTACTGCTATTGCCTTAAAATTAGAATCAAAAGGTCCCATATTTTATGCCTCAAAAAGAGTTGGTTCTAATAGTAGGATTTTTGACTTTTATAAGTTTCGTTCAATGTATCCAGATGCAGATAAAAGGCTAAAGGAAGTTGAACATTTAAATCAATACAAAGAAGCAGAGGTAGAATTATTTTGCTCTGAATGCGCAAAACTACCTGAAGGGAAATATTGCAGCACAATAGTTTATGCAGATAATGAACGCATGTGTGAACGCATGCATCTTAAACGCAAAAATGCAAAAAAAGCATTTTTGAAAATACCAAATGATCCTCGTATTACAAAAGTCGGAAACTTTATTCGCAATACCAGTATAGACGAATTACCTCAGTTGGTAAATGTACTTAAAGGAGATATGTCAATTGTTGGTAATCGACCTTTACCTGTTGGTGAAGCAAATGCCATCACAAAATCAAAATGGGCTGAAAGATTTAATGCTGCTGCTGGAATTACTGGATTATGGCAGGTGGAACTCAGGGGACAGGGAGGTGTTATGTCTGAAGAAGAACGATTTAGACTTGATAATAAATATGCTGAAACTAATACTTTCTTAGGTGATATTAAACTAATATTCCGAACTTTTCCCGCTCTTTTTCAAAGTGAAAAAGTATAAACTCAAAATATATTTTTCATGTATCATTTAAAAAACAAGCTAACTTTTATCTTTATTATATTTGTACTTAATGTATTTGCTCAAACAGATACTATACCATTAAAAAATATTAATGAATACAATCCATCAATACATAGTATATCTTTATTCTTGCCACCATTACAAATTCTATTTGATTCTGCAGTTGAAAGATCTCCTATGATTAAATTTTGGGATGCTGGTATTGATGCCCAACAATTTAAAATAAAAAGTGCTAAGATTAATTGGATGAGAAGTGTAAATCTTGAAGGAGATTATCGATATGGTTCAATAAACAATGTATTTGTTGGACCAACTACTACGCAGGTTACAACCAGTGATGCAACACGATGGGGAACAGGGATTTCTTTAAAACTACCAATTTATGAGTTCTTTAATAAGAAAAATGCTGTAGGTGTTGCAGTTAAAGAAAAAGAACAAGCAGGATTTCAACGAGAGGCCGCTATAACTGAATTGAAGAAAGCAATTATTTCTCAGTATTATGAATTACTTTTTAGAGAACAATCTTTGAAAATAAGAAATTCGAATATGCAAAGCACAGCACTTCAACTACAAATGACTGAGCTTGATTTTAAGAATGGTAATATTGCAATTTCAGAGTTAGTGAGGTTGAGTCAACAACATGCTGCTAATCAATTTGAATATGAAAAGGAGAAACGCGAATTTCTTGCAGCTTTATTAATTCTGGAAGAAATTATTGGATTTAAGCTAATTAAATAAAATTACTATGAATTTCCTCACTATTATAAGACTTATAATCCGTTATTATAAAGTTTTAATTATTTTTCCTCTTATAACAGCCGCTCTTGCTTATCTGATGTCAGGCGATCAAAAAACCGTCTATCAATCAAAAGCATCAATATATACCGGTATAGCTTCAGGCTACTCAATTGAAAGCGAGGGGCAATCAACCTATAATAATTATAAAACTAATAATGCTTTTGACAATCTAATTAATATTATCAAATCAAGAGAAACTATTCAAGAAACTGCATTAGAACTTTTAGCTACACATTTATCGATAGATAAGCCCAACGAATTATTAATTTCAAAAAAAAACTTCACAACTTTAAAAAACAAAATTCCAGCAAATGTCAATAAAATAATACTAAATAACAATTACACTAAAACACTGGAAAATATTAAAAAACTTTATAACAGCAATGATACAAATTTTATATATAATCTTGTAAATAGTAAAAATTCATATTATAGTATTGACGGTATAAATAGTGTAATAGTAAAACGTGTAACAACAAGCGATTTAATTGAAATTAGTTATGAATCTGACGATCCTGGTATCTGTAGACTTACATTGGAAATTTTATCAAAGGTATTAATCACTAATTATCGTGAAATATTTCAGGATCAAACGATGGCAGTTGTAAAGTGGTTTGATGAGCAAGTAAAGCTATCGGCTGAACGGTTAAAAGCTGCAGAAGATCTTTTATTAGCATTTAACAGTGACAACAATATTATTAACTATTACGAGCAAACTAAATTTATTGCTGAACAAAAAGAACAACTTGACAAAGAATATCATACTGAGCGTAAAGAAATGATGGCTTCAGAAGCATCCAAGAAAAAACTTGAGGAAAAGCTGGGTGTAAAAGAAGTTATTTTTCAAACAAGTAGTGATATTTTAAAAATGCGTAACCAACTTACTGATTTAATAAATCAGATGGTTATATTAGAAGCCGATAAGGAACAGGCTCAGAATAATGCCCCCAAGATAAATGAATTAAAAGCAAAAATTGAATCATTAAAATTAAAACTTGCAACAGATATAGCAACCTTATTTAATTCACAAAACTCAACAGAAGGGATTCCTATTGACAGAATGCTAACAGAATGGTTGTCGAAGCTAATGAATTATGAAGAAAGTCTTGCAAAACTTAAAGCTTTTGAACAAAGAAAATCTGAATTTTTTCAAAAATACAAAACCTTTGCCCCTTTGGGTGCTACTCTTAAACGTATTGAAAGACAAATCGGAGTATGTGAACAAGAATATCTGGAGCGACTCCGTAGCCTCAACCTCAGTAAACTACGACAACAAAACATTGAATTATCAAGTAATATTAAAGTAATTGATGAACCTAATTTTCCGAATGCAGGAAAATCTACAAGCAGAAAATTATTAGCAATTATTGGTTTTATAGTTGGCTTAATTCTTGTACTTACAGTTTTAATCCTATTAGAAATATTTGATTCGACATTGAAAACTACAGATAGAGCCGAAATTGTAACTGGTTTTAAAGTAGTTGGTCTTTTTCCGAATTTCAAATATCTTGAAAGAAATCCTCAAAAAGAACTTATCCTACATCGTTTGATTGACATTACTATTAGAAATACATTTCTTAAACAATTGAAAGACGAGTCTAACCTTAAAATAGCTTTTATAAGCACCAGAGAAGAGGAAGGTAAACACACTATTGCTTCACTTTTTTCTGAAAGATTAGTACAAAGAGAACTTGATTGTGCTCATCTCTGTCCAACTAGTTTGAAACAAATTGACGACAAAATAACTCAATTCAATCCTAATATTCCGAATGAATTAAAATCATTGATAAATTCTCATATTAATCAGCATATTGTATTAGAAATACCATCATTGCTGATGAACGATTATCCATCAGAAATAATTTCTGGATGCGATATTGTATTTTTAGTATGTCGATCAAACAGAATATGGAACAAAGCAGATAAAAAAGCAATTGCAAAATTTATTGAAACAACCAGCAAAACACCAGAATTAATATTAAATGGTGTTGATATTTATCAACTTGAAAATATACTGGGTGAATTGCCCAAAATAAGAAGCAAGTTTAGAAAACTCGTTAAAAAAGTTCTTACTTTCAATTTTTCTAGCTCCAAAAAGTTTTAAATATGGTGGTAAAAAAAGTTTTAAAAAGTAATAATATTCTTTCATTAGCTGGTAACTTTTCTGCTGCAATTTTTGGTTTCTTGAGTTTTATGTTGCTCACTAGAATTACTACGACAGATACATTCGGTAAATGGGTTCTTTTTATAACTTCATCAACTTTCGTAGAAATGTTCCGATTTGGAATTACACGGGTTGCTTTGATTAAATATTTAAGTGGTGCTCCTGAAGAAGAAAGAAATATATTAATCGGAAGCAACTGGATTATAGGCATATTTCTTACTATTACAATTTCACTTTTACTTATTATTATTCGTTTTCTTTTTAAATCATCTATCGACCAATCTGGTTTCGTTTATTTTTTTCAATGGTATCCGTTATTAGCTTTTATTAATTTGCCTTTTAACAATGCATTATCTGTTCTTCAGGCAGATATGAAATTTTTTAAAATATTACTTATACGATTAGTTAATACGGGTGTTTTTGTATTATTTTTATTTTTTGATTTGGTTTATCTTAAATGGGGCGTTGAAAAAATTGTTATAGCTTATCTTATTGTTAATTTATTTACATCCTTAATGACAATTATTTTAGGCTTGGACAATCTTAAATTAGCCAAGTATTATGATCTTACAATTATAAAAAAAATTTTACATTATGGCAAATTTTCACTTGGAACTCTGGTAGGAACAAGTTTATTAAAAAGTGCAGATACATTTATTTTAGGACTCAGTCCTATATTAGGCACTACAGCTGTAGCTTTATATAGTGTTCCATTGAAAATGACTGAAATTCTTGAAGTTCCATTGCGTAGTTTTGTTGCGACTTATTTCCCTCGAATGTCAAAAGCTCATAGAAATGGAAATACAAATGAACTCAGGCGCTTATTTTATTCATATTCAGGAGTAACTTCATTATTATTTATACCATTTTTATTAGTTTGTTTTTTTATGGCTAATCAGGTAATTCTTGTTTTAGGAGGTAAAGAATATCTTTCTGCTCTTCCAGTTTTTTATATTTTCTGTATTTACGGATTATTTTTACCTATCGATCGTTTTACAGGAGTAGCGCTTGATAGTGTGAATAAACCTGATAGAAATTTCTATAAAGTACTTGCAATGGCTTTGGTTAATATTATAGGTGATGCTATTGCTGTATTTTACTTTAATAGTATTTTAGGAGTTGCAATTGTTACAATTGTTATGACTATTGTCGGTGTATTTGTTGGATTATATCAGTTAAAAAAAGAATTTCCATTTAAAATAAGAATGGTTTTTATTTCTGGGGCTCAAACAATTTTGAGTAGGATAAAGAAAGCTATATAGCAAAAGTATGGGGGATTTCGAAAAATTTTCTGGAGCAAATCAGTTACTAAAAATGCCTTATGTTTTACTAACTGGTATAACAATGGCATTAATCGGAATTGTTATTGCAAAATATGAGATGCTAGCATCGGCAATCTTTATTGTTATTCCTTTTGTAATTTATTATTTTATTAAATTATTCAAAAATCCTTCCATTGGATTAACTACTACTATAATTTTAAATTTTTTTGTGCTTGGAGCTTCTAGATATATTGATGCACCTTTTGGTCTTTTAATTGATGGTTTTCTTGTTTTAACAATCATTGCATTATTATTCAAAAGTTATAGTATCTATAAACCTGATTATTCTTTATTGAAAAATGATGTAATGTATTTTGCTGTTCTATGGTATTTATTTCTAGTGTTGGAATTGCTCAATCCTGAAGTTAATATTAGAGCTGCTTGGTTTTTTTTCATGCGGGGAATGGGACTTTATATGTTATTATGTGTATTTCTGGTTTTAATGGTATATAATACGCCTAAACATTTAGAGAAATTTTTGTTTTTATGGGCAGTTCTTTCTTTTCTCGGAATTTTAAAAGGCATAGGTCAGAAATTTTTTGGTCTTGACCATTGGGAACAACATTGGCTATCTACAGAAGGATTTGTAACACATTTTGTTTTCGGTAAACTAAGAATCTTTTCATTTTACTCTGATGCTGGACAGTTTGGTGCATCTCAAGCACATACAGGAGTTGTTTTCTTAATTATTGGTTTGAATACTAAAAAAAGTTTGTTAAAATATTTTTATTTAACTGTTGCATTGTTAGGGTTTTATGGAATGTCAATAGCAGGAACAAGAGGTGCAATGGCTGTTCCTCTTGCAGGTTTTTTCTTGTATATTATTTTGCAGAAAAATTTTAGATTAATAATTATTGGATTTATCTTGTTAATAAGTATTGTTATCTTTTTTAAATTCACTACAATTGGTCAAGGAAATGATCAAATAAGGAGAATGAGAAGTGCATTTGATACTGAAGATAATTCACTAAATGTCCGTTTAGACAATCAAAAGAAATTATCTAAGTATCTTGCATCAAGGCCTTTTGGTGGAGGTGTTGGGAATGCTGGAGCAAAAGCGCTTCGTTTTGCGCCAAATTCATTTTTAGCAAATGTCCCCACAGATAGCTGGTTCGTGCATGTTTGGGCTGAAACAGGAATTGTAGGTTTATATTTTCATTTTTTTATCATTTTCTTTATTCTTGGAAAAGGAAGTTATATAGTAATGTTTAAAGTAAAAGATAAGGATCTTAAAATAAAATTGATTGCTTTACTTAGTGGTTATGTTGGGATTATTGCAGCTAGTTATGGGAATGAAGTAATAAGCGGGCTACCTACTGCTTTTCTAGTTTATCCATCAATAGTCTTTGTTTTTCTTTATAAGTATCTTGATAAACAAAAAAATGAATCTAAAGTAAACTTACTTCAAACTTAAGCTTAAAATATATTATCTTTGTTATAGATTAGGTAATAATTTTATATTTGTTCTATACTGATTTTATAATATATTTGATATCTTATCAAAAAAGCATTTAATAAGAAATCAACATTTTAAAATAATAACTTATAAAAATGGAAGGCGTTGTAATACATTTAGTAATTGGTGGAGTAGTATTTACAGCTTTCGGATTTATTGTAGCTCTTATTCAGGATAAAAAAGAAAAAGAAAATGAATAATTTCAAATCAAATCCATTAGTATCAATAATTACTGTTAATTATAATCATTCAACAGATACTATTGATATGATACATTCATTAAAAGAATGTACTTATAAGAACATTGAAATTATTGTTGTTGATAATGATTCTCAGAATGATAACCCCTCCTGTATTTTAGAAAAATTCCCTGATATTAAGCTGGTATTATTAGATAATAATCTAGGATTTGCAGGAGGAAACAATGAAGGTTTCAGATATGCAACAGGAGAATATATATTACTTTTAAATAATGATACAGAGGTAGATCCATATTTTTTGGAACCATTAATTGAATTGTTGCAAAATAATAAGAATATAGGAATGGTCTCTCCAAGATTATTATTTTACAACAGTCCAGGAAAGAAAACTATTCAATATGCAGGTGCCAGTAAAATTAATTTATTAACTGGCAGAGGTAAAAATCTTGGATGGGGTGAAACTGATAACGGACAATATAATTTTGTAAAAGAAACAGATTATGCACATGGTGCAGCTTTGATGCTTTCCCGTGAAGTTTTATCTGAAGTTGGATGTATGCCTGATGTCTTTTTTCTTTATTATGAAGAACATGACTGGTGTACAGCTATGCAAAAAAAAGGACTAAAAGCATTTTATGTAGGAACATCAAAAGTTTACCACAAAGAATCTGTATCTATCGGTAAAAACAGCCCGATAAAAACATATTATATGACAAGAAACAGAATTGTTTTTTTAAGACGAAATGCCAATTGGATTAATTTCTTATTTTCAATGCTGTTCTTCCTTTTTATTTCAGTACCTGCAGGAATTTTTCGGTTTGTGAAAAATAAAGAATCTCTTCTTATTAAGTACTTTATTTCTGCAATAGTATGGAATTTTACAAATTTAAAAAGTTTAAAAGGATTTCCAAAACTTAAGCAAATTGATAATGAATTACCAGAATTAACTGACACGTATCATCATTTTGCATTTCATTCAAAATTTGTTAAATCAATAAATACAAAATAATTATGAAAGAACTTCTGGAGCGGGAATTAAAAAAAATGATGAAAGAACGTCAAACTGATAAAAAATCATTAAGTTTATTCATCTTTTTCTTTTTTAGATTATTAAACTTATCACTTAATCTTGCGTTAACCCGTTTTTATTTAATTAAATGTAATAAAGTTGGCAAGATGGTTTTTACAAAAGGTAAACCTCAGATTACTAATAAAGGAACGTTAATTATTGGAAGTTATAACAGTATATGGTCAAAAATAAGTAATACACGCCTCTCAGCTCATCCTGGTGGATACCTTGAAATAGGTAATCATAATTATATTAATGGTGCTTTTATATCAGCATCAAGCAAGGTCGTTTTGGGCAATAATATTAAAATCGGGCCTCAAACTATGATAATGGACAGCGACTTCCATGATACTTCAGATCACAATAAAGAAGGTCTGTCTTCAGAAATTATTATTGAGGATGATGTATGGCTTGGAGCAAGAAGTACTGTGTTGAAAGGGGTACATATTGGAAAAGGAGCTGTTGTTGCAATTGGAGCAGTTGTAACCAAAGATGTTCCTGCAAATGCAATTGTTGGAGGCATTCCTGCTAAAATAATTAAAATGAAAAATTAACCTTTTAAAATTTACAAACTATGAACAGTTTTATTGGAAATTTTAGTAATGAAGTATTTGAATTTAAATCTTCAAAAGAAATTGAAAGTTACAAACAATTAAGTGCTAATTTTTTTGCAAAAGGTGATTTTACCGATTACAAAATAAATGAGAAACATATTATTTTGTTTGGTAATATTTATAATATTGCCAATGTAGCAAATGAAGAAGGAATTAATGCTAATTACTCAAATGCACAGATTTTTCTGGAATTATTTATAAAAAATCAATTTTTGATTAAAAAACTTGATGGAGAGTTTACTGCAATTATTTTTTCTGAAAATGGATGCAATATTATTCGTGATCGCCATGGTGCATCCTTACAGGTATATTATTCAAATAAAGTTTTTTGTTCTAATATTTTTGATTTTAAAAAAGCAAAAGATTTCTCAATCGAATTGAATCAAAGTTCATTGGCTACTTATTTGGCTTATGGTTATATTCCCTCTCCTCAAACTGCATTAAAAGGTGTATCAAAGTTAACTGCAGGATCTTCATTAACTTGGCAAAAAGGTGATGCGAAAATATCATCTATGTATAGTTTTGAAGAATTTAAAGCTGATATTAATCCTAATATTCGTTTAGAAGATGCTGCTGTTGAATTTGAACAACTGCATCAGAAAGCAATAAAAAGTAGGATAGACGGTAAAAAGAGTATAGGTTTATTCTTAAGTGGAGGCTATGATTCAGGTGGAAATATTCATGCTTTACGTCAGATATATAGCGGAGAAGTATCTTCATTTTCTATTGGTTTTAAAAATAATCCATGGTCAGAACTACCTTTAGCTCAAAAGCTTGCAGATGTGTATTCAACCAAACATAATGATTATGAAATAGACGGAAGTGAAATTACTTTTCTTCCAGATATTGTTGCAGAAATAGGAGATCCATTTCAGGAAAGTGGATTAATGATTAATTATTTGGTTAATAAGTTAGTTGCTAACGATAGACCTGAAATAATATTAGGTGGAGATGGTAATGATCAACATTTTGGAGTTGCTATGCGTGAATTGGCAATGTTCTATAAAATTTCAGGTATGGGATTAATGCCAGCTCTTAGATTTGCAACATCTGTATTGCAATCAAACATATTCGATAACGATAATTTTTTATTTAAGCTTCGTTTTCAGGGACATAAAATTTCACATATTCTAGAAAATGATCGTTTTGGTTTTAATAATCAACAACAAAAAGTTTTGTTAAACAATTTTACACCATATAAAGCTCCTGCATCTCCAATTCAATCTTGTTCTGATTTTGACCAATTATGTCTTATTAAACAATATTACATTGACTTAGCCCAAATTGTAAATGAAGTTATTTTATTTAAAGGATCTAAAATGGCTGCACATTTTGATAATCAGCTTTCTTTCCCTTATATGTCAACAGATATTTACAATTTTTTGAAAACAATTCCACGCACAATTAAAACAAAAGGTGATCCTGATGCAATATCTAAGGGTAAAGGTGCTGCAAAATACCTACATAAATATTACTTAAAACCACATCTTCCTTCTGAAATTACAGACAGAAAAAAACAGGGCGGTTTCGCTCCTTTACCTGTTTTTTTCAATGATCCAGATCAAAGGAGGAAAATTTTCAGCTATATAGTTGATTCAAAATTTATCTCAGAATTTACAAATAAGGATGCAGTGAATCAAATACTTAATGATTATAGTACACAAGCAGATAAAGAACCTTACTGGTTCTGGAATCGACAAACAAAAGCTACACAAGTTTGGAATTTACTTGTAATTTGTATTTGGTGGGATACTATGAAAAGTGAAAATAATAAAATTAATTTTATATAATACTTTTAATTAGTAATCATTAACCTAAATCAAAAATTAATTCATTATCTTACTTTATTTTAACTTCAAAATGAAAAGTAAATTTGGAGCATATCTTTCATCAAAATTAATACGTGTTACAACGAGTGGAAAGATTATTCGTGAAATAGACGGTTTGCGTTTTCTGGCAATTTTGCCTGTAATTATTCAACATATTAGCGAAAGATTATTCCGCTATAGTTATGGATCTCACAGTGGATTTCAGGGTGATTATCATAAATTTATCAATACAGATATGTCAGCATACTGGATAAGTCGAGGCACTGTAGGTGTATTTGTATTTTTTGCGATTAGTGGATTCGTTCTTTCGTTTCCTTTTGCTAAACATTATTTGTCTGATCAATCATCTGTAAATCTAAAGAAATACTTCTGGCGAAGAGTTACAAGACTGGAAACACCATATATTGTTGTTATGACTTTACTTGCTCTGGTTTTAATATTTAAAGGTGACTACACACTTAACCAGATGACACCTCACTACCTTGCAAGTATACTTTATCAGCACAATCTTATATATCATGACTATAGCATTATCAATCCCGTAGCATGGTCGCTTGAAATAGAAATTCAGTTTTATATTTTAGCACCTGTTCTTGCATATTTGGTTTTTTCTATAAAAGATCTTTGGCTAAGAAGAGGTTTACTCATTTCCTATATCTTTATCTTCGTAACACTTCAAAACGTATTCGATTGGAATATGGGGCTGATGAAAATGACTATTTTCGGACAATTACCGCATTTTCTGGCAGGGTTCTTATTGGCAGATGTTTTCTTGAATGAATGGAAAAGCGGAATTAAAAAAGCTTATATATGGGATATAATCGGAATATTGGCATTAGTATTACTAATGTATACATGGACAACTGAATACTGGAAGAATCTTGTTTTTGCAATTTCACTTTTTATTGTACTTTTTAGTGTTTTTAAAGGGAAATTATTAAATGCATTTTTTACAAATACATGGATAATGATCAGTGGAGGTATGTGTTACTCAATCTATCTGATACACCTTCCCATCGTTGAATTTCTTTCACGAATCATTAAACCGGTGTATTTAGGAAGTAATTACTTAGCAAACCTGACTGCACATTTTTTAATTATTGCACCTGTTATAATGATAGCTTCTATTATTTTTTACGCTTTAATAGAAAAACCGTGTATGGATAAAGACTGGCCACAGAAATTAATTGCATTTTTGAAAAGAAAAAATACTGCTTAAATTATTTCTTCTTTTCAATTGTGCCGTGTTCGGTATGAATAAATGTTTTATTTGCACCTTTCATTGATAAAAGGGCTTTGAACATTAACCAGATTCCTTTAGGTAAATATAAAACAGCATTTAATGTTTGGGCATTATACATTTTACTAGGAACTGAAATTAATAATGTGAGGCAGATTACAGCGAATAGTCCACCCCATATTACAGTAAAAACACTTCTATCGAATATTAATGAAAGTAAAAATATCATTGATAAAGAGCCCAGAAGTAATACTCTGGGAAGGAAAATGTGTTGAAAGGAACGATTGAAATAATCAACATTTCCTTTTGTAAATAGTTGTATAAAAGCTGATCCAAAAGATTTTCTCAGATAAATAAACTGAGCTGCTAGCCAACGTTTTCTTTGATTAGAAAAATTATCGAAAGATTGTACTTTTTCATCGTATACATAAGCATCTTCAATAAAATCTACTTTTAAACCCCTTTGCGTCATATAGAGTTCAAGTTCTTTATCAAACCCACCGATTGCTTCAATACCAGCCATTATGGATTTAAATGGCTTATATTCAAAAGCCATACCTGAACCAATTAAGGAAGAACTTAATCCCAATGCTCTATTGCCTCTTCTGAATAAATGATTGTTAATTTCTTCACTTACTGCATCAAGAATTGCTACAGAAGTATTCATATTTTTTGCAACACGGTGTCCCTGAACACCAAAAAAACCAAATGACAAACCATTGTTTAATTTACGTATAAAATTATTTTCCATGATATTGTCTGCATCCAGTATTAATGCATAATCATATTTTTCAGGCAGAAGTTCAAATGCTCTGTTCAATGATTTTGATTTTGTGCTTTTTTCAAAATTTACTTCAATTACATTAATTAACATTGCTTTAAGCTTGATAATTGTTTCCGGTTTTAGCTTATCTGCAATCACAATCACATCAAACAAGTCCTTGGGATAATTCTGAAGGCAAGCATCTTCAGCAACTTCAAGAATAACTTTATCTTCTTTATATGCAGGAATAAATACAGCAAAAGTGTGCATTTTATCACTTTCAACAATAAATTGTTTTCTTCTGAACAGGCCTGCTATTGCCAAAAAAAGCAAATAAAAGATACCAATTCCAAGATAAGCCATTAGTATCATTTGAATTAAATTAAGAATAGTTGTTATCATCTTTTTTTAGGATTTAATTGATTTGGTATCTCTTTTCCCTCTTCGACTATTAATACAAAATTAAAATAAATAGCTTAAAAGAGGCAGTTAGTCTGAGTGTTAAATTATTATTATTCGCTAGCTATCATTAAGAACAAAAGTATATAAAAAAAATGAGTGATTAATTCATTTTATGCTAAATAATTAATACCAAAACAAAATTTATAAATTTAGTTTGCTTATTATTCGGATAATTTCTTAATAATAAACTCTTTTTCTGATATATATGTATTTTAAAGATAGTTTTTAAATTATATTTATTTTTTTTCTTTTTAATATTAATTGTTTATTATCTTTGTTCTCTGTCTAAATTGAGTTTCTCTTTATTTGCTTAATAATAAATATTATTTAGTAAACCAGAAAAATTCATTCAGAAAATATTTTTATTCATATTTCTGAAATATAAATTATGCAATTAAAATCCTATTTTCAACTTTACAAAATAAAAGAATGTAAAAAACTTACATTAACAGGATGGATGATTTTAATAGTAATCTTATTGATATTGACTGTATTAATAGGAAAAAATGCTTATTCCTTTCTGGCAGTTTCAAAACCGGTAGTATCAAATTTATTAATAATTGAAGGACATGTTCCTGATTATGCATTAGATAGTGCTAAAAAAATATTCACGCAGAATAATGATTCACTTATATTTACAACAGGTGTACCCATGACACAAGGACGATATTTATGTGGATATTCAAATTATGCTGATTTAACAGCTGCATCACTTTATCGATTAGGTATTGATTCATCATTAATTATCAGTGTTCCTAGTAATCTTAAACAAAAGGACAGGACATATGGATCCGCTTTGGCTTTAAAACGTCAATTAAAAAAAATGAATATCACAAAAGGAAGTTTTAATATATTAACCTCCGATACCCATGCTCGACGTACAAAATATTTATTTCAGAAAGCTATGGGAGAGCATTGGAAAATAGGAATTATTTCTATTCATTCAACAGATTACGATACAGATAAATGGTGGAAATCAAGTTTTGGAGTAAGAGCAGTAATTTATGAAAGTTTAGCATGGATTTATGCTAAATTTCTTTTTTATCCTGATAATATTGATACAAATGCGAATAGGAATTGAAGCTCATCGATTATACCGTCCAAATAAACATGGGATGGAAATTGTAATATTAGAAATAATAAAACAACTTCAGCGTATTGATCTTGAAAACGAATACTTTATCTATGTTAAAAAAGATAAAGATGTTTGTTTAAAATCAACAAGAAATTTTACAATTCGGGAAATCGAAGGAGAATCATTTGCCTGGTGGGAACAATATAGTTTACCAAAAGCTGCAAAAAAAGACAATTGTCAACTCCTTCATTGTACAAGTAATACAGCTCCAATATATACAAATATTCCAATTCTATTAACATTACATGACATCATATATCTGGAAAAGAGCTATTCATCTATAATTACAGGCAAAGGAAGTTATTATCAGCGATATGGAAATCTGTACCGGAAATTTATTGTTCCAAGAATTATTAACAAATGCAAAAGGATTATTACGGTATCTTTCTCTGAAAAAAAGATAATTGAAGATTATTTCAAAAAGAATAATCTTAAGTTAGATGTAATATACAATGCTGTTGATAAGAGATTTGAATATACTGAAAATACTGACGAACTTCTTAAACAACTTAATATTTCTAAACCATTTATACTATTTCATGGGAATACTGATCCTAAAAAAAATACTGCAAACGTTTTTAAAGCAATTTCTATTTTCAATAAAAAGTATTCCATTGAAATAGATGTTGTTATTACTGATCTTAAAATTGGTTGTGTTAAGAAAATAATAAAAGAAACAGCAACTTTAGAAATATCAAGTAAGATTAATGCTATTGGCTATTTATCTACAGAAAAATTACCTTTACTTTATTCATCCTGCGAATTGTTTTTATATCCTTCATTAAGAGAAAGTTTTGGATTACCTATTCTGGAAGCTATGGCATGTAAAACCCCGGTTATTACAGCTGATATTTCTTCTATGCCTGAAATAGCAGGAAATGCAGCAGTTTTAATAGACCCCAAAAAGCCTGAAGAACTAGCCAAAGCCATGGCTGAAATATTAAAAAATAATTCATTACGAAATGAATTGATAGAAAAAGGCAATAAAAACATAATGCATTTTTCATGGGAAAAAGCAGCAATAGAAACACTAAGAATATATAACAATATTTTAGCTAATTATCTGAATAATGCATAAATTAACATAAAAAATATTGTACTTTTGAAGAAATAATCTGAGTAAAGGAAATTGCATAACACTTAATTAAAACAATATATAAATGCAAGGAAAAGATATCGTTATTACTGGTATACAACCATGGGATATTGAAATTGGTAGTAATTGCAAAAATATAGCACTGGAGTTCTCAAAAAAAAACCGAGTACTGTATATAAATGCTCCATTGGATAGAAACACGCTAAAATCAAAAAAAACCGACGTTAGCATTTTAAAACGATTGAAAATGCTTAGAGGTGAGATATCTTGCTATGAAATGGTGAATAAAAATCTTACAGTTTTTTATCCAAACGTAATACTTGAATCTATTCAAAAAGCTCCGCTGCTTTCACTCTTCAGATGGCTTAATAAGATTAATAATAAAAGATTTGCTACTGAAATTAATAGGGCAATTAAAGAGAATGATTTTCATGACTTTTTACATTTTAATGATAGTGATATGTTTAGAAGCTTTTTTATGAAAGAATTGCTTAATCCTGTTATTAGTATTTATTATATTCGCGACAATCTTATTAAAAATCCTTACTGGAAAAAATATGGACAGTTTCTTGAACCCGAATTAATTGCAAAATCAGATGTGGTAGTTACAAATTCTCTTTATTATGCTGATTATGCAAATAAATTTACTAAAAATTCATACATGGTAGGGCAGGGATGCGATATTTCTATTTATGATGAGGATAAAAATCATATAGAGATTGCAACAGAGCTAAAATCATTAAAAAATCCCATTATCGGATATATAGGGTATTTAACTTCAAGAAGGCTGGATATAGATTTGGTTCGTTTGATTGCTCAAAAGCGTCCAGATTGGACTATTGTTTTAGTTGGACCCGAAGATGCTAATTTTATTTCATCTGATTTGCATCAATTCGAGAATATTGTTTTTCTGGGTTCAAAACCTGTGGAAGAACTACCTTCTTATACTAAGGGTTTTGATGTATGTATCAATCCTCAAATTTTAAATGATGCTACTATAGGGAATTATCCTCGCAAAATAGATGAATACCTTGCAATGGGAAAACCAACCGTTGCAACATGGACAAAGGCAATGGAATATTTTACAGATCATGTTTATCTTGCAAAAAACCCTGAAGATTATATTGTTTTAATAGATAAAGCATTAAAAGAAAATAACGAAGATAAATACAACTCAAGGAAAAAAATTGCGGCAGAACATACATGGGGAAACAATGTAGATGCAATTTATAATGCAATTTTAAAAATCAATCAATAAAACAGAACTTTATGGGATTAATTGATCGTATTAAATCTAATCCAAAGTGGAAAAAAAGAATTCATTGGTTCATAGCTTCTCCTTATCGGTCAAGACCACGTTGGTATATTCGTTGGTTTGTTAATAAATTTTATCATAAACGTGGAAAACATTCTCTTATCAGATGGAGTGCCAGAGTTGATGTTTTTTTCTTTAAACGTTTCGATTTAGGCAAGTTTTCTACCATTGAAGATTATTGTGTAATTAATAATGGGGCAGGGGATGTAATAATAGGAGATAATTGCAGAGTCGGAATAGGAAGTGTTGTTTTAGGACCAGTTAGTATGGGAAATGGCTCAGGAATGGGGCAGCATGTTTTTATTGGAGGTTTTAATCATGGATATAAAGACGGTTCAAAAAACTCAAAACATCAATCACTCGATGTTAGAGGTGTTATTATTGAAGAGGAAGCACATATAGGTGCAAATTCTGTAGTATTAGCAGGTGTAACTATCGGTAAAAGAAGTCAGGTAGGAGCAGGGAGTGTTGTTACTAAGAATGTCCCTCCATTTTGTATTGCTGCAGGAAACCCCTGCAAGGTGATAAAACAATACAACTCTACTAGCGGAGAATGGGAAAGAGTTTAATTTTAATCAAATAAAATATTATAATATGAAATATTTAGAAATATTATTTTGGATTTTGGTATTTATTGTTTTTTATTCATACATCGGTTATGGTATATTATTAATCTTTTTAGTAAAAATTAAATCTATTTTTGTGAAAGACAAAAATTTATATACCAAAGACTATGAACCCGAAGTAACATTGTTAATTGCCGCTTTCAATGAGAAGGATTATGTGGCTGCAAAAGTTAGAAATTCTCTTCAATTGGATTATCCCAAAAATAAACTTCATCTTGTTTGGGTAACCGACGGTTCTGATGATGGAACACCAGAGTTATTAGGTAATTATCATGAAGTAACTGTATATCATGAATCAGCACGCAATGGAAAAATAGGAGCTATTAATAGGGCAATGAAGTTTGTTAATACTCCAATTGTGGTTTATTCTGATGCCAATACTATGTTGGGCGAAGATGCAATCAGACGTATAATATATCTTTTTTCTAATTCTGAAATTGGTTGTGTATCTGGCGAAAAGAGAATAGCATCTAAAGATGTTGATACAGCCTCTGGTGCTGGAGAAGGTATTTACTGGAAATATGAATCTTTATTAAAACGTTATGATTTTAAACTTTATAGTGTAGTTGGTGCTGCGGGCGAATTGTTTGCCATTCGTACAGAACTCCATCAGGATGTTGAACGTGATACCATATTAGATGATTTTATTATCTCATTAAGAATTGCCATGAAAGGATATAAAATCGGTTATGATCCTGATGCTTATGCTATAGAATCTGCATCAGCCAATGTAAAAGAAGAATTAAAACGAAAAATAAGAATTGCAGCTGGAGGTATTCAGTCTATTGTTCGATTAAAAGCATTACTTAATCCTTTTAAATACAGAACTCTTACATTTCAATATATTTCTCACAGGGTTTTAAGATGGACACTTGCTCCATTATCAATGATACTTATTTTTATAATAAATGCTTTTTTTGTTTTTAACAAAGGAGTCGACTGTAATAATTTTTACACTTTACTTATTTGCTTACAATTACTATTTTATTTTTCAGCATTATTGGGATGGTTTTTACAAAACAGAGAAATTAAAGTTAAATTACTTTTTATTCCCTATTATTTCTTTATCATGAATTATGCTGTTATTTTAGGTTTTTTTAGATATATAAAGCGTAACCAGTCAGTTAATTGGGAAAGGGCTAAAAGAGCAAATTAAACAAATTTAAATAATATTCCTTGTATTTAACAGTTATGGGATAGTTTAAAAGTGTAAAATTTTTATATATTTTTATGTTGAAAACTTTTAAACTTTACTTGAAAAAAAATAATCTTAATATTTAATTTAAATAATTAATATGAAAATAGAACAAAGTATATTTACTAGTAATAAAGGATGGAAGAAAACGTCTGATTGTAATTTGAAACAACAAGCTCAGTTAGTTTTTTTATTTGGTAATAAAGACTTATTAAAGCAACAACAACATATTGATTTTATAAAAGAAGCATATCCAAAAGCACAGATAGTAGGTTGTTCTACTTCAGGTGAAATATGTCAGGAAAATATTTATAATGATAATATTATTACAACTGCCGTTTACTTTGAAAAAACAAATGTTGAGATAGCGACGTCATATATCAATAATATGGATGATAGTTTTTCAATTGGAGAAAATCTTGCTGAAAAACTTGATAAAGAAAATTTAGTTCATATAATGGTATTATCTGAAGGTTTAAATATCAATGGAAGTGAATTGACAAAAGGGTTAAATCAAAAACTTTACAATAAAGCATCTGTAACTGGTGGTTTGGCAGGTGATCAGGCTAATTTTTCAGAAACAGTAATTGTGCATAATAAAGCTGCTGAAAAAAATTTAGTACTAGCTATTGGGTTTTATGGAAAGCATTTAAAAGTTGGCTATGGTTCAATGGGAGGATGGGATTCATTTGGTGTGGATCGTGAGGTAACCAGATCAAAAGCTAATATTTTATATGAACTTGATGGTCAGCCGGCACTAGAACTTTACAAACGTTATTTAGGCAATCATGCAGCAGATCTTCCAGCATCTGCACTGTTATTTCCATTAAGTCTTCGTTTAAAAAATAACGAAACATCTCTTGTTCGAACCATTTTATCGGTAAATGAATTAGATGGAAGTATGGTTTTTGCCGGTGATATACCTCAGGGTGAATATGTAAGACTTATGAAAGCTAATTCAGATAAACTGATTGACGGAGCAAATGATGCAGCAGAAATGTCAAGAATAAGTCTTCAAAATTCAGATGCAGATTTGGCAATTCTTATAAGTTGTGTAGGAAGAAAGCTCGTATTAAAGCAAAGGGTTGAAGAAGAGCTGGAAGTAATTAAAGAAATAATCGGTAAAAATGCTACAATGACAGGTTTTTATTCCTATGGTGAAATTTGTCCGATTAAACCTTTCGAACAAAACTGTGAATTACATAATCAAACCATGACAATTACATTATTTAAAGAAGAATAAATACTATATATAATGGTAAATGAATTTAATAAATTGCTGGTACGTCAAGTAAAGCGGCATTATGGTTCAATAGAAAATATACCTGATAATCTTAAAGAAATTATACAGGATATAAACAATACTTATAATAATTTTGATGATGATGCTCATTTACTTCAGAATTCTATTGAAATTAGCTCACAGGAACTAAGGGAGGCATATCAGAAACAAAAAAAAGACGCTGAAAGCCAGAAAGAAACGATTTATAAAATTAAAGAAGCGATTAATGCTTTAAACTCAACTGAGATTGATGGAAAAGCAAAAAATGGGAATACTTATTCAGATACTGCAAATCTTTTCGACTCTCTTATTAAATTAATCGAAGAGCGTAAAATGGCAATGAATGAAATTCTTAAACTTTCAAAAGCTGTTGAACAAAACCCTGCATCAATTGTAATAACTGATATTAATGGTGATATCGAATATGTTAATACTAAATTTTGTAATTTAACAGGTTATACAAAGGAAGAAGTAATCGGCAAAAATCCCAGAATATTAAATTCAGATACAACACCAAAAGAATATTTTACGAATCTCTGGCAAACAATACTATTAGGCAATGAATGGAATGGAGAATTACAGAATAAAAAGAAAAATGGCGAATTCTATTGGGAATCAGCATTAATTGCACCAATAATTAATGATAATAAAATAATTACTCATTTTATTGCTATTAAGGAAGATATCACAGAACGTAAACTGGCAGAAACTGAAAAATTACGTCAGTCAGGTTTGATAACTTCTTTACTAGATTCTATACCTGATTTTATTTTTTTTAAAGATATTAATGGCGTGTATTTAGGTTGTAATCCATCTTTTGCTGAATTTGTCGGAAAATCTAAAAATGAAATTATTGGAAAAACTGATTATGATCTGTTTGATAAAGAAATAGCTGATTTTTTCAGGTTTAATGATAATGAAATGCTTTCCAAAAAGCAATCTCGTAATAATGAAGAATGGATTAGTTATCCTGATGGAAGAAAAATACTTATAGATACGCTAAAAACACCCTATTGGGCCAGTGATGGGAGTTTGATTGGTTTACTTGGGATTAGTAGGGATATTACCAAAAGAAAAGAAGCAGAAGAAGAATTACGTCTGAGTAGTCAAAAATTCGAAGCTATAATATCAGCTTCACCAGATGGAATCGGTATGGCATCATTAGATGGAAAAATCCAGTTAATGTCTGAAAAGTTGGCCTTAATACATGGCTATCCTCTAGAGGAAAAAGATAAAAACCTTGATAAGACGATATATGATTTTATTGATGCTTCAGATCATGCAATTTTAAAAGAAAACATTCAGAAATTACTAATAGGTGAAAAGAGTAAAAAAATATCAGAATACCTTGCATTAAGAAAAGATAATACAAAATTTAATGTTGATGTTAACTCGTCTATTTTGCTTGATTCAAATGGCAATCCTTCCAGTATCCTATTTGTTGAACGTGATATAACAGAACGTAAGTTAGCAGAAGAAGAAATAAAACGTCATGCAGGTTTAATTTCTTCTTTATTGGATTCAATTCCTGATATAATATTTTTTAAGGATATTAATGGTGTTTATTTGGGAGGTAATCCAGCTTTTTTTGAATATACTGGCAAAACAAGAGATGAAGTAATTGGTAAAACTGATTTTGATTTTTTTGAAAAAGAAACTGCAATTTCTTTTATAGAGCAGGATAAACAAATTTTGAAATCAGGTATTCCAAAACATAATGATTTATGGATAACTTATCCTGATGGACACAAGATTTTGGTGGATACATTAAAAACTCCATATTTCGGAACTGACGGTTCAGTTATGGGAGTACTTGGAATTAGCCGAAATATTACCGAACGTAAAATGGCTGAAGAAGCTCTGAAACAAATTTCAACTCGTCTAGCTTTAGCAACACGTGCTGGAGGAGTTGGTGTATGGGAGTTTGATATTGTTAATAAAATTCTTTTATGGGATGAGCAAATGTTTGAAATTTATGGAGTTAAAAAAAATGAAAAAGGAAATGCTTATAAAACTTGGCGTAAAAGTATTCATCCTGATGATGTAAATAGGAATGATACTGAAATAGATTTGGCAGTAAAAGGAATTAAGGAATTTGATACGGAGTATAGAATTGTATGGCCAAATGGATCTATTCACAATGTTAGAGTTCTTGCCACTGTTCAAAGGGATGAAACAGGAAATCAAATAAGGATGATAGGAACGAACTGGGATATAACAGAACAGAAAAAGAATGAAGCTGTACTTTTAAATGCAAAGCTTGAAGCAGAAATGGCAAATAAATCCAAGAGTTTGTTTCTTGCTAATATGTCACATGAAATCCGAACCCCTTTAAATGCTATAATTGGATTTTCTCAATTGATGAATCGAGATACAGAATTATCGAATGTTCAAAAAGATTATATTACTTCAATTATTCGTGCTGGAGAACATTTATTAACACTTATTAATAATATACTTGAATTATCAAAAGTAGAAGCTGGTCGGATTATATTAAACTCTGGGAATGTTGATTTATATGCTTTAATTGAAGATATTCAAATGATATTTAAAGAAAGGGTAGAATATAAACATCTTCAGTTTATTATTGAAAAAGCTAATGATCTTCCTCGTATTATATTTGTTGACGAACATAAATTACGCCAGATAATGATTAATTTAATTGGGAATGCAATAAAATTCACTGATGAAGGTGGAATCGCAATAAGGGTAAGAGTTGATAAAAATAATAATGAATTTAGTAAATTAGTAGTTGAAATTCAGGATTCAGGTTGTGGAATTGCAGAAAATGAGTTAAGTAAATTATATAAACACTTTGTTCAAACCTCTTCAGGTATTAAGAAAAGTAGTGGTACAGGTTTAGGTTTAGCTTTAAGTCGAGAATTAGCTATATTAATGGGAGGCGATATTAGTGTTAATAGTACACTAGGAAAAGGATCGATTTTTACATTTAATGTTAAAATTAAGGAAGGAAATCTTGAAGATATTCAGGATGTAAGCAAACAGAGGGTTAAGTGTATAGAAAAAGGTCAAAAGGCTTTTCGTATTTTAGTAGTAGATGATAAAAATGAGAATCTACAAGTAGCGGTTAGACTTCTTGAATTGGTTGGATTTCAAACACAGGAAGCTGTAGATGGGAAAGAAGCAATAATAAAATTTGAGGAATGGAATCCTGATCTTATATTGATGGATATGCGAATGCCAGTTATGGATGGTTATGAAGCAACACGTTTAATTAAATTAACAAAAAAAGGCAAGTTAACACCTATAATTGCACTGACAGCCAGTTCATTTGAAGATGAAAGAAGCAGAGTTGAGACATTAGATATACAGGGTTATATTCGAAAACCATTTAGAGAAAACGAATTATTTAATATAATTGGAAAAACTTTGGGAATAAAATATATTTATGAAGATTTAGCTTTATTAAAAAAGAAAAACTATCAAAATAATACACAAACTATTTTTGATGATATTAATAAATTATCTGATGAACTTATTGTTAAAATGCTTGATTCTATTGCTGTTGCAGATATTGATCTTTTGATTGAACTAATAAATAGTTTTGAATCAGAAAATTCAGAATTGGCAGAATATCTAAAAATGCTTGCAAATAATTATAACTATGATTATTTACAACAATTATTTAAAAAAAGACTAAAGTAGTGTAACATAAACAAAATCAATTGGAGGAAAATGATGATACTACAAATCGATTATATTTTTTATCTTTTTATTTTTACATTTCTTACAACATTTATTTGTATTTTTTTATTGTGGGAAAAAAAACATCAGAAAATTATGCTTTCTCTAGCATTAATTTTAATGTTGTTATTTGTTTCAGGTTTTTTTGTTGCATCCTGGAAAGGTAAGTCCATTGATAAGGAATTACGAAAAAAGTTGCTGAGACAAGTAGAAGCAATTGCACATACAGTTAATCAGGAACAAATAAAAGAATTAACATTTACAATTAGAGATAAATACAAACCTGAATATATACATTTATGTGAACAGATGAGAGCCTATAAAAACATTGTTCACGAAAGTTTTAAAGTTTCAGATTTAAGCATTTATAGCATGAATATGCGTAATGATTCTTTGATTTTTGGTCCGGAAAGTTATCTGGAAAACGATTCATTTGCGTCCCCTCCAGGAACTGTTTACCAAAAATCAACAAAAGCAAACAAGGAGATTTTTAAAAATCGGAAAGCTTTTATTGAAGGTCCTTGTACTGATGAATATGGAACATTTATCTCTGCATTCGCACCGATAATTAATCCAGTAAACGGTCATGTTTTGATGATTATAGGTATGGATATTGAATATTCATCATTTCAGAAGGCTATTGCATACCCACGTTTGATTACTTTTTTATGTTTATTACTATTGTTACTTGTATTAATGGGTGGTGCTTTTTTACTTGCTATTCGAAAGAATAAAACAAACAGGAAAAGTTTTCTCTGGAAGTATACTGAAGCGATAATTATTACTACATTTGGATTGTCACTAAGTTTTATAATTGCTTTAACATTACATAATAATGAAAAAGTTAAACAAAATGAAATTTTTACTGAAGTTTCAGAACCTGTAGCAAAAATTGTTTCTAAAACATTTAGAAATCTTCGAGATTATCAATTGGGTGGTTTAAGCAGATATTTTTCCTCATCATCTGAAATTAAAAGGGATGAATTTCATTCGTTATTAGCACCTATGTTTCAATTGAGTGGCAGGCAGACTCAAATTGGATGGGTTGTTCCTGTAGCTGATAAAGACAAACAAAATTTTGAAAATAAAGGACAATTAGAGGGTTTGAAATCTTTCAAAATTTGGCAGAAAAATAAAAATGGAGAAAAAATTTCAACAAAAAATCGTGAAATTCTTTATCCATTATGGTATATAGAGCCCTTTCCTGAAAGTGAGAATTTGCTTGGTTTTGATTTTTCTTCAGATTCTGTTTGTCTGAAAGTAATTAAAGAGGCATCAAAAACAGGTTTGACAACAATATCAGACCCTGTTCAATTATCATCAGATCAAAAAGAACTAAAAGTAAATATCGTTTTTAAACCAATATATACTTTTGAAGAAGGAACTAAAAAACTCCGTGGTTTTTTAGTTGCATTGCTAAAAATGGAATTATTTATTCAAAAAGCTATTTCTTCAGAAACAATTGAAAGACCTCAAACAATTTTGAGTTTATATGATCTTTCAACAGTAAAAAAACCTCTTTTTCTGGCTTCTACCTGTAAAGAAGAGGGGATTTTCAATATTGAAACTCTTAATATCAAATCTAAATTACAAAAAACGTTTGTCTCAATTTATCCAATTTTTATTTTTGGTAAATCTTATGCAATACTTATTACTCCTTTTCCAGGATCTATAACTGCTTCACCAATATATACTGGTTATTTTGCTTTTGCTATCGGACTTTTTTTAACTATCCTTTTGTCAGCTTTTACTATATTTCTGAGTAAACGAAGAGCTGATCTTGAACTTAGAGTGTTATCCCGAACTTCAGAATTAAAAGAAAGTGAAGAACGTTTTCGCGGAATTTTTAATTCATCACTAGTTGGAATTGCAATTACTTCTGTTGATGGAAAATGGTTGTATTTCAATGATAAACTTAGTGATATGCTTGGTTATTCTAAAGAAGAACTTCAAAAAATGAGTTGGCTTGATATTACACCAAAGGAAGATATTATAGAAGAAAAAAAATCTTTCAATGAGGTAGTTGAAGGACGAATACCTAAAAATATTGAAAAGAAATATATTTGTAAAGATAATTCATTGATTAATGTATCAGTTTCAACTGGAATCGTCAGAAATTCAGAAGGTGGAATTGCTCATTTTTCTTCAATTATACAAGATATTACAGAACGAAAGAAAGCAGAAAGTGAATATAAACAACTTTCAACACGTTTAGCTTTAGCTACACGCGCTGGTGGTGTTGGGGTTTGGGAATATGATATCGTAAATAATATTCTTCTTTGGGATGATCAGATGTTTGAAATTTATGGTGTTAAAAAAACTGAATTTACAAATGCATATAATACATGGCGTAATTGTGTTTATTCTGATGATCAAAGTACAGCTGATGCAGAAATGCAAATGGCAATTAATGGCAATAAAGAATACAATACAGAGTTTAGAGTTGTTTGGCCTGATTCTAGTATTCATTATGTTAGAGCACTTGCTACGGTTCAGCATGATAAAAATGCAAAACCAACTCGAATGATTGGTACTAATTGGGATATTACAGAACAGAAAAAAACTGAAACTATTTTATTAAATGCTAAAAAAGAAGCTGAAATAGCTAACAAGTCGAAAAGTATATTTTTGGCCAATATGTCACATGAGATAAGAACACCTTTGAATGCAATTATCGGTTTTTCGCAATTGATGGATAGGGATTCTGCATTAACAGTCGTTCAAAAAGAATATATTACTTCCATTATTCGAGCAGGAGATCATCTTTTGACACTCATTAATAATATACTAGAATTATCTAAAGTAGAAGCTGGAAGGGTAGAATTAACAATGGGTAATGTCGATTTATTTTCCTTTTTTGAAGATGTACAAATGATTTTCAAAGAAAAGGCGGAATCAAAACAACTTCAGTTTATTTTTGAAATAGCCACCAATACACCAAGAATAGTTTTAGTAGATGAAAATAAATTACGTCAGATAATTATCAACTTAATTGGAAATGCAATTAAATTTACAGATGAAGGCGGAATAGCTGTAAGGGTGAGAGTTGATTTTGTGGATAAAGATAGTAGCATGCTGATAATAGAAATTCAGGATTCTGGATGTGGTATTCCTAAAAACGAAATAGACAAACTCTTTAAAAATTTTGTACAAACTTCTTCTGGAATTAATAAAAGTAGCGGTACAGGATTAGGATTGGCTCTTAGTCGTGAACTGGCAATATTAATGGGTGGAGGTATTAATGTAAATAGCCAATCTGGAGTAGGTTCAATATTTACAGTTCAAGTAAGCGTAAAAGAATCTGATCAGGAAATAATAAATGAAATTAATACTAATCGTATAAAATGCATTGAAAAAGGACAGAAATCATTTCTTATTTTAGTTGTTGATGATAAAGAGGAAAACCTAAAAGTAGCAGTAAAACTTCTTAATTTGGTTGGATTTGATACAATAGAAGCTATAAATGGTGTAGATGCAATTAAAAAATTTGAAGAATCTAATCCAGATTTAATTCTGATGGATATGAGAATGCCAGTTATGGACGGATATGAAGCAACTCGTATTATTAAAACAACAGAAAAAGGGAAGTATGTACCCATAATAGCTTTAACAGCCAGTTCATTTGAGGATGAAAGGAACAGAATAGAATCTATTGGGATGCAGGGTTATATACGTAAACCATTTAGAGAAAGTGAATTGTTTAATATAATTGGTAATGTGCTGGGAATTAAATATATTTACAATACCAAAAATTCAAAAATTGAAAAGAAATGCTTGAAAGATGAAAAATCTATTGATAAAGCAATTTTTGATCTTCCAGATATTATAAAAATTAATATGATGGAATCAATAGCAGTTGCAGATTTAGATTTATTAATAGAACTTATTAACAACATTGAAAAGGATCACTCAACCTTAGCTGAGCATCTTAGATTTCATGCCCGAAATTATAACTATGATTATTTACAACAATTATTAAATAAAAAGGAGACACTTTAATGAACAATGAATTACTTAGTAAAAAAATTCCAAATATTCTGATAGTTGATGACATTCCTGACAATCTGAAAGTATTGGGAGATATTCTTAAAGGTAAAGGATATAAAGTTAGGCCAGTATTAAATGGAGTTATGGCTTTACAAGTTGCTGAGAAAGAGAAACCAGACTTAATTCTTTTGGATATTATGATGCCCGACATGGATGGATATGAAGTTTCTCGTAAAATACAAGAAAATGAACTTCTTAAAGATATCCCTGTTATTTTTATAAGTGCTTTAAACGACACCAATGATATAGTAAAAGCTTTTGCAGCAGGAGGGGTTGATTATATTACAAAACCTTTTAAAGCTGAAGAAGTTAAAGCCAGAGTAGCTACTCATCTTAAAATACGACAACAAAAGCTTAGATTACAGGAACTTAATTCAGAGAAAGTAAAGTTTTTTTCAATATTAGCTCATGATCTACGAGGTCCTTTAGGTGGATTGATGATGCTTGCGGAAATGATGAAAGATAATTCTTTAGATTTAACTCCTGCTCAAAAGCAGGAATTAACTATAAATTTAAGTGATTCAGCAAGTAATATATATAATCTGCTTGAAAATCTTTTACAATGGTCGCAAATACAAAATGGACATTTAAAATATAAACCTGAAATTTTAAACATTAATTCCATTATAAATGATTGTATTAAAATACTTGAAGAAACTTACAAAAATAAATCAATTACTATAAAAGTAAATATTGCTAATGATCTTGAAATAATTGCAGATAACATTATGATTCAAATAATTATAAGAAATCTTTTGTCAAATGCAATAAAATTTACAAATCATGGTGGCGAAATTAATATTTCTGCTATTGCAAAAGAAGATAATGAGGCTATAATTTCTGTGAGTGACAATGGAATTGGAATGGGGTTTGAATTATTAAATAATTTATTCAAAATTGATTCAAAAGTTAGTAGAATAGGAACAGAAGGTGAGCCAAGTAGTGGACTAGGATTATTGCTTTGTAAAGAATTTGTGGAAAAACAAGGTGGTAAAATATGGGTTGAATCAACAGAAAGTAAAGGTTCTATTTTTAATTTTACAGTGTTCATAAATAAAGAACAGATAGACAATGTTGTTTTAAAAGATGCAGAGAATATTAAAGAAATAATAGGTTCTCTAAAAAATCTAAAAATTCTTATAGCTGAAGATAATAAAATGTCACAAATGCTTTTAAATATTGCTATTAGAAAATATTTTAAAGAAGTAATTAATGTGAATAATGGGATTGAAGCTCTTGAAACTTATAAAAATCATCCTGATTTAGATATTATAATAATGGATATTAATATGCCTGAAATGGATGGTTATGAAGCTACCAGACAAATACGGCAATTAAATAATAATGTAATAATTATTGCTCAAACAGCATTTTTACTTTCAATTGAGAAAGAAAAAGCAATTGAATCAGGATGCAATGATTATATCTCAAAACCAATTGACACAAACTTGCTAATGAATTTAATACATAAAAATATTAAAAATCATAGTAAAGAATAATACTAGCTTTATGAAGAAACAAAATAAGCAGGAACTCAAATCAGAAGTTTTTATTCAAAAGGGAAAAAATATTACTCAAAACGAAGAATGGTATAAATCGTTATTTCAATACAATCATTCTATAATGTTACTTATTGATCCTGAAACAAGTAAGATCAATGATGCCAACTCTGCTGCTTGTGAATACTATGGATGGACTCATGCAGAATTGTGTTGTAAAAGTGTTTTTGATATAAATATTCTTCCTGCTGATGAAGTCAAAAAGAAAATGCTTATTGCAAAAAAAGGAAATAATAATCAATTTAACTTTCTTCATCGTTTAGCAAATGGAAATATAAGGGATGTTGAAGTTTATTCTGGTCCAATTAAAATAGGAAATTCAACATTTTTGTATTCAATAGTTTATGATATTACTGAACGTAAGCAGGCAGAAAGAGAATTAAACGATAAAACAATGCTTTTATCAAATCTTATTGTTAATTTACATGAAGGTATTTTACTCGAAAATTCAAAAAGGGAAATAGTATTAACCAACCAATTGTTTTGTGATATGTTTGGAATAGCTGCTAATCCTGAACAACTTATCGGTTCTGATTGTTCTGATTCTGCTGAACAGAGTAAGATTTTCTTTAAAAATCCCAAAAAATTTATTGTTGATATAAAAGTATTACTTTCTGATAAAAAACCTGTTTATAATGACCAATTAGAATTAATAGATGGAAGATTTTTTGAAAGAGATTATATTCCTACATTTATTAATAATAAATATACGGGTCATTTATGGAAATATAGAGACATAACTGAACGAATACAATCAAGACTTAAACTTGAAAAAAGTGAGGAACGATTTAGTCAGGTTGTTGAACAAAGCCAGGAAGTTGTTTGGGAAATTGATATTGAAGGTTTGTTTACATATGTTAGTCCACTTTCAAAACAGATATATGGTTTTTCAGCTGATGAAATGATTGGGAAGTTACATTTTTATGATCTTTATCCTGAAAAGCAAAAAGATAAACTTAAGAAATCTATTTTTAATAGATTTAGAAAAAAAGAAGGTATTCATAATTCAATAAGTAATTGTATTAGAAATGATGGGCAAGAAATAGTAATAAAGACCAATGGAATTCCTATTTTGAACGAAAAAGGAATTTTATTGGGATATAGAGGTTTAGATGCAGATATTACAGAACGTAAAAAGGCTGAAAATGAAATCAGAAGTTTAAATATAAATCTTGAAAAAAGAATTGAACAAAGGACATCACAACTTGCAGAAACAAATGCAAATCTTTTAAAAGAAATTGAAGATAGAAAAAAATTGGATGCTGCCTTAATTGATAGTGAAAAAAACTATCGTTATATTTTTGAAAATGCTCAGGAAGGTATTTTTCAAACAACAGTAAATGGAAATTATATCTCAGTTAATCAAACCTTAGCTAAAATGTATGGTTTTGATTCTCCCGAAGAATTAATAAATAGCCGCAAAGATATCTCTAAAGATGCTTATTTTGATTCAAAAGAACGTGATAATTTTCTTAAATTGATGAATGAACAGGGCTTTGTAAAAGGTTATGAATATGAAGTTAAACATAAAGATGGACATAAGATTTGGTTTTATGAGGATGCTCAGGCGATAAAAGATAAAAATGGGAATATAAAGTATTTTGAAGGATTTGTTGTTGATATTACTGCACGTAAGTTGGCTGAAGAAGCCTTGCGTAAGAGTGAACAGAGCTACAGAAGTGTAGTGGAAAATGTTAAAGAAGTAATTTTTCAGACTGATGTTGATGGGTTATGGGTTTTTTTGAACAATGCTTGGGAAGAAATCACTGGGTATAGTGTAGAAGAATCTTTAAATAAGCTATTTGTTAATTGGGTTCATCCTGATGATAGGCAGCGTAATATGGAATTATTTGAACCATTAATTAACCGCAAAAAAGATTATTGTCGTCATCAGATTCGTTATTTAACAAAAGATGGTGGTTTTCGTTGGATTGAGGTATTTGCTCGTTTAGGTTTAAATGAAAAGGATGAGATTACAGGAACATTTGGAACATTGCAGGATATTACCGAAAGTAAACAAGCAGAAGAAGCGCTTCACGAAAGTGAACAACTTCAACGATCTCTTCTGGAAAATATAGCCGTTGGTATAATAATTATAGACCCTGAAACACGAATTATTGAAAGAGTAAATACTTTTGCTTCAATATTAATGGGGCATAGTCAGGAAAATATTGTTGGACGAAAATGTCATCAGTTTATTTGTCCTGCTGAAGAATATTCATGCCCTGTATGTGATCATGGCTTAGATGTAGATAATTCAGAAAGAATATTAATTAAAGCTGATAAAACACAATTACATATTTTAAAAACTGTTAAACGTATTTATATTTCAAATAAAGTGAAATTAGTTGAAAGTTTTGTTGATATTACTTTTCAAAAAGAAACAGAAGAAGCATTATTACAAAGTAGTCAAAAATGGGAAGCTATAATATCTGCTTCTCCCGACGGAATTGGGATGGCATCTTTAGATGGTAAAATCCAATTGTTATCAGAAAAATTAGCACTTATGTATGGTTTTTCTGTTGAAGAAAAAGATGAATACTTATCGAAAAGCATTTATGATTTTATTGACCCATCAGATCATAATATTTTAAATGAAAATATTCAAAAATTACTTTTAGGTAAAAATAACAATAAGATAACCGAATATAAAGCAATTAAAAAAGATAAAACTAAATTCTTTGTAGATGTTAATTCTACTGTTTTATTAGATTCTAATGGACAACCTATAAGTATTTTATTTATTGAACGTGATATAACTGAACGTAAAAAAGCCGAAGAAGCACTAAAGCAAATAACTGCAAGGCTTGAATTAGCAACTCGTGCAGGTGGTGTGGGGGTTTGGGATTATGATATTATAAACGATATTTTCTTATGGGATGATCAAATGTTTTCTTTATATAATATTGAAGATAAAGAGAATTCTGATGCCTTTGAAGTCTGGCAAAAAGGTGTTCACCCAGATGATGTAGATAGAAGAAATGAAGAAGTACAAATGGCAATTCGTGGAGAAAAGGAATTTGATACTGAATTTAGGGTTGTATGGAAAGATAAATCAATACATAATATCAAAGCTCTTGCTACTGTTTTGAGAGACAAAAATGGTACGCCTGTGCGGATGATTGGTACAAACTGGGATATTACTCAACAAAAACAAACGGAAGAAGTTCTTATTCAACAAACACTGATGCAAAAAATGTTGATGAATATGGCATCACTTTACATAAATATTCCTATAGAAAAAGTAAATGAAACGATCAACGAATCATTGAAAGAAATGGGTTTATTTGTTTCAGCAGACAGGACTTATATCTTTAATTATGATTTTAAAAAACAAACAACATCAAATGAATATGAATGGTGTAATACCGGCATACTCCCTCAGATTGATTTTCTTCAGAATATTCCACTTGATTTAATTCCGGATTGGTTGAGATTCCATCTAAAAGGAGAAGTCCTTTATATTGAAGATGTTTCTTCATTGCCAGATGGAAGTTTGAAAAAGATATTAGAACCTCAGGGTATTATAAGTTTACTTACGATTCCAATGATTTCAGGCAATGAATGTATTGGTTTTGTTGGTTTCGATTCTCTAAAAAGTACTCATAAGTTTACTGAAAAGGAAATTACCTTACTTCAACTTTTTTCGCATTTATTAGTAAATGTGAAAAATAAAATAAAAACAGAAACAGTGCTCCTCGAAACCAATAAAAATCTTGAGAAAGCTAATATTATTGCAATTGAAATGGCAAATCAAGCGGAAATGGCAAATAAATCAAAAAGTATTTTTCTGGCTAATATGTCACATGAAATCAGAACACCTTTGAATGCCATTATCGGATTTTCTCAATTGATGAATCGTGATCCGGTATTAACAGATATTCAAAAAGATTATAATAATTCAATAATTCGTGCCAGTGAACATTTGTTAATGTTAATCAACGATATTCTCGAATTATCAAAAGTTGAAGCAGGAAGAGTAGAATTATATCCAACTAATATTAATTTTTATACTTTTTTGAATGATATACAATTGATTTTTAAAGAAAGGATACAGTCAAAACACCTGCAATTTATTTTTGAAACATCAAAAAACCTCCCTCAATATATAATTGTAGATGAAAATAAATTAAGACAGATTTTTATTAATTTAATCGGAAATGCAGTAAAATTTACTGATAAGGGCGGAATTGCAATTAGAATTGGAATCAAGAAAATTGATAATAATACCAATTATCTTGTTGTAGAAATACAAGATTCCGGACCCGGTATTCCTGAGGACGAAATTGATAAACTGTTCAAACATTTTGTACAAACTACATCAGGTATGAAAAAAGGAAGCGGAACTGGTTTGGGGCTTGCTTTAAGTAGAGAATTGGTATTGTTAATGGGTGGAGATATAACAGTTTCAAGTGAAGTTGATAAAGGTTCTCTTTTTACATTTACTGTAAAAATTAAAAAGGGAAAACAAAAAACGAAAGAGATAAATAATAAGAATCATATTATAAGTATTGAAAACCCTGTAAAAACATATCGCATTCTGGTAGTTGACGATAAAGATGAAAATTTAAAAGTTGCAGTTAATTTGCTTAAATTAGTTGGTTTCGAAACTATCGAAGCTATTAACGGTTTAGATGCTATTGATAAATTTAATGAATATTCACCCGATCTGATTTTAATGGATTTAAGAATGCCATTAATGAATGGATATGAAGCAACAAAACAAATAAAATCAACAGAAAAGGGCTTATCTACTCCAATTATAGCATTAACTGCAAGTGCTTTTGATGAAGATAAGAAAAAAGCTAAATTATATGGATTGCAAGGTTATATTCGTAAACCATTTCGTGAATCAGAATTATTTGGAGAAATTGGGAAAATTTTAGGAATAACCTATATATATGAAGCAGATAAAATAGAAATATCTGATTTTGAAGAAGCTGAAACAGATGAGAACGCCATTGCCAATTTAAAAAAACTACCGGTAAATATGCTTGATAATATGTTAGATGCTATTACAAAAGCTGATATGGATTCTCTACTTGAAGTTATTAATAGTATTGACCCTATAAATTCAAAACTAATCAAGTATTTAAAGTATTTAGCTGGAAATTATGACTATAATAAAATTCAAGTATTAATACAAAAAGCTGAATCTTGAGAAGCAATATCTTTTTATAAAAACTGTTTTTCCTATTATTGGATATTTTTATAAACACCAATTATTATTTGGAGGTGTACAATTAAACTATCCGTTAATCTTAGAGAAACCATTTAATAATACCAACCTTGAGAAGCACAATATCCCTTTTTGGAAAAAAGATATTATTTCTTAACAAATTGTACTTCTTGATGTTCTGGAATTTTTACAAACTTCTAAATGCATTGAATCAACTGTAAAATAATCCTCATATTCGTTAAAAAGTGTTTGATAGGGTCATTCTAATATTCTCCAGTAAACCAAATAGTTTTATTATACGCCGATAATATATATACTTCTTTCAATCAAGCTTTGTAAATATGCATCTTTGCAAAGCTAAATAACAGATATTCAATATCAATACTCAAATATTCAGCTGTTATGTTCATAGAAATGATTTCGATATTGCTCAATTTGGGTGTTCGAGTTTGTTTAAGATTTTTAGTATTTATATCAAGATTCTTAAGATTTTTAAAATAATTTAGTAATTTTGAATAAAGTTGTTCTTTTATTTATTTAACTGGTTTAACAAATATACGAATTTTGATAATTCAATGAACAACTTTTTTTATTTTTCCCTAAATGCACAACGGATAATTATATTTAATTAGGGTAAATATAATTTGAATTTCTATATCCATTAATTGGTTTATACCAATCATTGTAAAGTAATCCACCACTTTGCGACCATGTTGCAAATTTTAAATATCCTTGGATAATTTTAGCCTTTTCAATTGGGTAATTGAATCTTTCAGCAATATTAATAGCCCAAGGTAAATTACTTGAAGTTTTAAAATACCTTCCGGTTGATGGATTACTATTATCATTAAAGGTTCCAAATAAGCTAAAATCAATCAAATCTGTTGGTGGATAATCTGCAAGATGAATTTCTTTTCCTCTATGTTTATTAGCAATAATAAATGGATTATACGGTGGGGAACCTAATAAAGCCAAGCTTATTGGTTGAACCAAAGTTATATTAACAATCAATGTATCTTGTATTCCGGTTCTTCCATTTATAACTGTATTTATTCCTGCTAATCCAACAGGATTACTTCCTGTAATATTTGAAAAGTTTTTCCATGCATTATCAAAAACAATTATAGTTGCTTTTGTTTGATTCGCTTCAACACCATTCGACATTGTTGTAATAAACCCTTGTTCAGTTAAATTAGTTCCGGTTACACTTTGAACATCTGAAGAAAGAAGAGCAGGTATCTGAAATCCAAATCCATCTAAAAATCCTGCACCAGTTGCTCTTACAATAAACTTAGCTTGTATCGCAATTACATTATTTGATCCATTAGTAATAGGATTAAATCTATAATCTACAACAACATCATTAAAATCAAAATCTCCTTTTGAAGGCCATAAGTCCTCAAATGCTAAAGTGCCGAATTGAGTGTTTGAAGGGAAAAAATTATTAAATGCTTTGGTAGGATCATTTGGATAATCATCAAATGGGTCTGAAATACCATCGTTATCTGAGTCACTTACAATACTGTTAGCTTGAATAACATTATTTTGCGAAATTGCCTGAATAGGATTTGATTTTACATAAAAAACGAGATCATTAAAATCATTATCAGACCCAATATTTGGATTTCGCCCCATATCTTCAAAACCACATAGAAACAATCCTCTGGAAGCATCATGCAATAATACTGTGTGTTGACGATTAGCTGCAATTGTTTCAGGATTAAATTCCGGATCTGAATAATATTTTGTAGCATTTTCATTAACACTACTACCTTTCCAACCATTAGCAAACAAAACCCATCCAATTCCTGTATTTGCAGCAAAAGTTCCTATTTTTACCCTGTTTCCTGAATTCAAACTACCTCCGCTTCCTGATAACGAAGCATTCGGAAAAACAATAGTTATCGAATCTATCTGACTTGCACTTGTTGGTGGTGAATTTTTATTATAAGTGTAAAATCCGAGTACATTCGTATAACCAGCACCTTCATGAACAAAAGTTACCCAAACATCAGCCGTCTGACTCAGAACTACATTTGTTTCATTTGTTTGAGCCAGATATTGAGGATTATATGTTGGTACTGCTTTATATTCAGGTAACCATTTATTGATATCCTTTAATAAATTAGCATCTATAGGATCATTAGTAGCTAAATAATTAGGTTTACCCTGAGTATCAAAACTACCAAGAAATTTAATATTAGATTTTGTTGATTTTTGAATAATCGTTGGATAAGAAGTTTTATTATTATTTATACCTCCAAATATATAATTTACTTTTCCATCAATAATTGGTAATTTAATTTGATTAATCAATCCGATATAATCAGTAGATATTACAACTGAATCAAAATAAGCAGGTAAAGATATTTTAAAATTCAAATTTCCATTAATATCTGTTGCTCCTGATACTGTTTTACTTGCATTATCTTCTTTTAAATTTGTTAAAACATTAAAACGTATATCATTTAATGCAATTCCTAAATTATCCTGAGCTTTAATTTCAATACTTACATCTCTAGAAGTTTTATAATTAAAATTTGAATTAATCACCAAATCTTCCATTGTAGTAACATTTGGATTAGAAGATGGTGTCGTATTGTCTGTTTCTTTACGACAAGAATAAATGATTAAAAATGCAAATATTAAAAAGAATACTTTTTTCATCTATTTATTTTTTATAAAATCTACCTAGATTTAAAGGGAGACCTAGCCAAAATCATCATTATTATTTATCAAATAGCATTCTAATGTTTTGACTCATTTTTTTAACATTAGAAATATAAGTAGTAAGAATTTTTATTGTTTATTTTCGAATATATTTAAGTAAATTTATTTAATAAAAACTATCTTTTAATTAAACAAGTATTATATCAATATGTTGTAAAAAGATATTTTTCAATAAATATTAAGTCAATAATTTTAAAAGTTTTTTGTTTATGAGACAATTTATTTCTATATTTTAAAAAATGCTAATTTTCAAAATAAATTATCAAATATGCTTTTTATTAAAAAAAGACAATTATTTTTTCGATATAAAATTACAAAAAAAATATAGTGATGTTGTAAAATGTTTATCAAATTAATGTAAGGGAAAGTTTAAAGTGTTGTAAGAAAAATCTTACAAAAAATATTATTCTTATTATAAAGGTAATTAATTATTTATATAATAAAAAAACAGTTGTTTTTTTATGAAAATCGGGAACTGATTTTTTCCAGGCTGCTATTGTTTTGGTTTTAATAAAGGCAGTTTCTAAAGTAATATCTGTAGCAATACACAATAATGTTTCATTTCTACAACTTTGCAGAAGCGATTCAATCAATTGATTATTCCGATAAGGTGTTTCAATAAAAATCTGAGTTTCGTTTTTTTGAAAAATGTTTCTTTCTATCTCTTTTATTTTATTTATTCTCAAATTTTTATCAACAGGCAAATAGCCTAAAAAAGCAAATTGTTGTCCGTTAAAGCCAGAAGCCATTAAAGCTAATAAAATAGAGGAAGGTCCCACTAATGGAACTACTTCAATATTCTTTTGTTGTGCAATTCTCACAATATCAGCACCAGGATCTGCAATACAAGGAACACCAGCTTCTGAAAGCAAACCAATATTTTCACCTTTCTGAATGGCATCTAAATAATTATCTATTTCTTCAGGTTTAGAATGCTCATTCAATACAAAGAAAGTAAGATCATCAATAGGTTTTACCAATCCAGACTTTTTTAAAAACCTACGGGCTGTGCGAATCTCTTCTACAATATAAATGTCTATTTTGTTGATAACGTCTTTGTTATAAGCTGGTATTACTTTGTCTATAGGTGACTCACCAATTGTAGATGGGATAAGATATAGCTTTCCTTTTTGCATATTTATTATATTTGAACTAAAAATATCAACTTAAACATTTTACTTTACAAACTTTCTACTCACTTTATCCATGGTAAATTATCAAAATCTACATTTCCTCCAGATAAAATAATACCTACTTTTTGTCCTTTAACGTCTAATTTTTTCTCTAATAATGCTGCAATAGGAACAGCAGATGATGTTTCAATCAATAATTTTGTGCTTTCCCATACCAATCGCATGGCTTCAATTATCGCATTTTCACTCACAGTAACAATTCCATGAACGTATTTTTGAATAATAGGAAAAGTTTTATCACCTAATGAAGTTCTCAATCCATCGGCAATTGTATTGGGACTGATTGATGGTACAAAAGAACCAGAATAAAAAGATTGGAAAGCGTCATTGGCTTGTTCGGGTTCGGCTGCAATTACTTTTGTTTCGGACGAGAAATAATGTGTAGCTAAAGCCGTTCCGCTTAACAAACCACCTCCACCAACAGGAGTCATAATAATATCAAGTTTTTCTGTTTGTTCAAAAAACTCTTTTGCAGCTGTAGCCTGTCCTGTAATAATCCTATAATCATTATAAGGATGTATTTCAATAGCTTTTGTTTTTTTTAATATTTTGGCTAAGCTTGTTTCGCGTGCTTCCAATGTTGGCTCACAAAAAGTTATAATTCCATTATAGGATTTAACAGCCTCAATTTTTACTTTTGAAGAATCTTCAGGCATAACAATATATGCTTTAATACCTTTTAGCAAAGCAGCTCGTGCCAATGCTTGAGCATGATTTCCAGATGAATGTGTAGCAATGCCATTGATTAATTCATCTTCTTTTAGTGAAAAAACAGCATTTATAGCACCTCTGGTTTTAAAAGCACCGGCTTTTTGTAAATTTTCACATTTGAAATAAATAGTTGTATTAAATATCTTATTAATTCTTTGTGAAGTAATTATAGGAGTTCGGTGAATATAGGGAGATATTCTTTCAGCAGCTTGATTTATTTTTTCTGAATTTGGAAACATATATTTTAATGAATTGAATCAGCAATCTTTTGACAAGCTTTATCCAACATTACGTAAACTTTTTCAAAACCATCTTTTCCTCCATAATATGGATCTGGAACTTCAATATTTGCAGAAGAATCCAATGCATTCATAATATAGTCAACTTTAGCTAAATCATTGCTGTTTCTGAAAAACCTTTTCAGATGGAAATAGTTATTACCATCCATGAAGTAAATTCTGTCAAATTCATCAAAATCTTCGGTTTTAAATAATCTTGCTTTCTTTCCTGAAAGTGTAATCTGATGTTTTTTTAATACGAGTATTGTTCTTTCATCAGGGCTATCTCCAATATGATAAGATTCAAATCCAGCCGATTCCACCAAAACATTTTTAAACTGTAGTTTGAATTTGTTTTTTAATATTCCTTCTGCCATTGGGGAACGACAAATATTTCCATGACATAGAATTAATATTTTTATCTCTTTATTCAACATATTATTATTAAAAAACAAATGTAAGCCTTTAAGGAGCTTACATTTGTATATAGTATTGAAAATCTTTCTTTTATTATATTTTTATCTTTTTTTCTAGTTCATCAACATTGCTTTTATATTTCTTGTCTGTTTCAATTAAATTATTCACGGTTCTACAAGCATGCAAAACAGTAGCATGATCTTTATTTCCACATTGTAAGCCTATTGAAGCTAAAGATGATTTTGTTAATTTCTTTGAAAAATACATTGCCAATTGGCGTGCTTGAACCACTTCGCGTTTACGAGTTTTTGAGCTGATCCTATCTACTGGAATACCAAAATAATCGCAAACAATTTTTTGAATAAAATCAATTGAAATATCTCTTGTTGTATTTTTTACAAATTTATCAATCATTTGTTTTGCCAAATCAAGAGTAATGATTTTTTTATTCAATGATGATTGAGCCAGCAATGAAATCAATACACCTTCCAATTCTCTAATATTGGTATTGATACTATAAGCTAAATATTCGATAACTTCGTCTGGCATTTCAATGCCATCATTATAAAGTCTTTTTTGTAATATAGCAATACGAGTTTCAATATTAGGAATTTGTAAATCAGCTGATAACCCCCATTTAAACCTTGATATTAATCGAGGTTCCATACCCATCATTTCAACAGGTGCTTTATCAGAAGTAATTACAATTTGTTTTCCTTTTTGGTGCAAATAATTGAATATATGAAAGAAAATATCTTGTGTTTTTTCTTTTCCTGCCAAAAACTGAATATCGTCAATGATTAAAACATCTATCATTTGATAAAAATGAATAAAATCGTTTTGATTATTATTCCTAACAGAATCTATATATTGAGATGCAAATTGTTCTGCTCCAACATATAATACGGTTTTGTCAGGATAAAGGTTTTTTACATGAATTCCAATTGCATGAGATAAGTGTGTTTTTCCTAAACCTACACTGCTATATAATAATAATGGATTAAATGCTGTTTTTCCTGGGTTTTCAGCAACAGCAAATCCTGCGGAACGAGCTAATCTGTTGCAATCTCCTTCTATAAAATTGTCAAATGAATAATTATCATTTAATTGAGAATGTATTTTAATTTTTTTTAATCCAGGAATAATGAATGGATTTGGAATGTCTTTTGATGAATTCTTATTTATATCTATAGGCATAGTTACAGCTGGATTTTGAACAGCATTTTTATTGGCTGTTGGTAGATTAATAGTAAAAGGTGTATTACCAAAACTGGAATTATCCATCACAATACTATATTCCAATCTACCTTCCAAACCTAATTCCTTTTTTATGGTTTTTTTAATTAATCCAATATAGTGTTCTTCGAGCCATTCATAAAAAAATTGGCTTGGTACTTGGATTGTAAGTACTTTATTTTCAAGTTTTACTGGTTTAATTGGTTCAAACCAAGTTTTAAAGCTCTGACTGTTCCCTAAATTGTCTTTTATGACGTTGAGACAGTTAGCCCAAACTTCTTTATAGTTTTTTTCCATTATCAGCATTAAATCAGGAATTTGGTGTTAGTAATTTTTTAAAGTTTTTTAAAATTAGATTTTTATCAACAAATCTCTTTTATTTTAAAAGGAAGTTGTAATTTTTCAACAAAATTACTCATTAAAAAGTTTAAAAAAAAATAAAAAAACTATTGTTTTAATCTTTTTTTTGTCGTATATGGCAAAAATATCTATTTTTTATATTAATTTTGATAATATATGTTAACTATCATGTTTATAATATAATAATAAAATGCCATTGTTTTTTTATAAACCCTACAATGATACAAAAAAAATTACATTAAAAAATATTTTTTTAGATTTTATTGAAATTTATACTCATTATAAATAGCATTGTATTTTATCATGAAAGAACTGTAATTTGCACAAATACATTGTTTTAATTTATTTTGTCTTAAAAAATAATTATTTTAAATATGAACTATTTTATAATTTAGCAAAAAAAAGATACCAATGTTTATTTCTGAAACTAAAATAAGAGTTCGTTATGCTGAAACCGATAAAATGGGTTATGTATATTATGGAAATTATGCTCAATATTATGAAGTTGGAAGAGTAGAAGCACTTCGTTTTTTTGGTGTAAGTTATAAAGCATTAGAAGATAAGGGGGTAATGATGCCTGTTGTTCATTTAAATATAAATTTCAAAAAGCCAGCTTTTTATGATGATGAATTAACTATCAGAACTATTATAAAAGAAATGCCTGATACTAAAATGAAGTTTTATTATGAAATTTATAATGATAACAAATTACTGATAAATCAGGGGGAGACAATATTGGTTTTTGTTCATCATCAAACTATGAAGCCATGTCTTTGTCCACAATGGTTTCGAGATTTATTAGAAAAATTTGATTTGTTGTAATTTTTTAATGTACTCGAATTAATTTGGGTCATGTGAAATATTTGGGGATTAATATTAATTTTGTGGAAAAAAGGTTTGGAAAAAGAATTGATTGGTTATTTTTTGCCTGATGGTTTGTTAGAGTATTTTAGGATAACAAA
>Ga0247840_10001068_pt1 | contig 55189 bp, 52 predicted proteins | sample LaCruzMarch2015__FD_192404 | JGI IMG/M metagenome (GOLD analysis project Ga0247840, IMG submission 192404) | Freshwater microbial communities from meromictic Lake La Cruz, Castile-La Mancha, Spain - LaCruzMarch2015_17m | ecosystem: Environmental > Aquatic > Freshwater > Lake | place: Spain... | reverse complement strand
ATACGTACTTTTTTATGTAATTTTATACCCATTCTTATACCCAGACCATAAAAAAACCTGATAAAATCAGGGTTTATTCACTATGGCGGAGGACATGAGATGAGAATTAAGGCTTTCCCTGGCCTTCAAAAGCCGATATTTCAAGAACATTTAAGCAATTCCTTTCCCATTGTTTCCCGTGTGTTTCATTTTGTATGGTCATTTGTATGGTCACAATCTTCATTAAGGATGTGAAGATATATATTGCAATATTAGGGTTTCTAATAGATAATTGCAATATACAACTTGTTTAGTAGAAAATGCATAAAATAAGGTCATTAATAGTTTCTAAGTAAATTATTAGTCATAATCCTTATTTGCGTGGGGGAACCAATATATGAATCCTGATAATGTTGCTAATCAGAAAAGAAGCGTATGGAGTAGAATAAGAAACAAAATATCGGGAAAATTAAACCGATTTAAATCTAGTCCAAAAGGATTGATAAAGTGTCTTTTGGTTCTGTTTCTGATCCAATATGTTTTTACCTTTTGTATGGATAATATGTTTTTTGTATCACCCAAAGTTTCTGTATTTTTAGGGTTAGTGTTGGTCGGCATTTTTCCTTTTGCTCATCTAAGTTACTTAGCGGTAGTTTTCGTCCTGTATTGGTTAATTGATCTTGTGACTTCAAAAGTCAAAATGCCTGCTCTTATAAAGTTAGTTGTAAACATAGCATTATTGGTTGTCTTTTCTACAGCTCTATACACAATCAGTATTACCAGCCAAAACGTTTCTTACTATACTTCGGGAAGCATTTTTAAACTAATCTTTTTTGAAATATACCTTAACTACCGGAACTTATTACATCTATTCGAAACTACTGGTCTAGGTAATGGGCCGTATTTTGACATTTCTTATTTTATAGGTACCTTATGGCCAATTGCGACTATACTTATACCAATCTATTATTGTGTTAAGAAATACATTTTTGGGAAAAAAGTAGTCGACCAAGCAAAGCTTGATCAAGATATCTTGGAATTGGAAGCATCTCAACTAAAACTGGATAAGAAATATATCAAGAAACACGGAGTACTAAAACCGAATTTTACTTGGCATCGCTATAATCTAAAAGTGTTTGTGGGGATTGGATACTTATCCTTGTATTTAAGCGCGTTTCTATTTACATTTTTGCAAACTGTGATTGATTGGATTTTCGGAGTAAAATTTATCATCGGTGACCTAATCGAAATGATTCTAATGATAATTGTTGGCGTTTGTTTAGGTTTACTTGGAATGTGGATACTTCAAAGAAAAAAGAAACTACTTGATGATCATTATCGAATTAGCGCATATAAGATCAATTGGAGAATCAATATTACCATCTCAATCGTGCTTGTCATGGCTATCCTTGGGACACTATTTCCTAACGAACCCAAAATATTAGGACCTGAAGATTATTCCTTTGTTGCTGGTACTGTTATTCTCACCATTGTTTCTTTTGTAAATTCACTTCGTTTAAGAAGAAAATACAAGAATACGCTAAAAAGCATATTTGTAACTACACCAAAGAGTATTGAAAATAACGATAATTGCCCTGAAACTACGGGATCTTAAGTTAATAATAGAGGGAAGGTGTTTGGATATAGCTTCACACTAATGGAAAATACCTTTCGACAAAGTTTTACAACTTGATAACTCGCTAATTAAAAATATGTATAAGTTGTCCTCCGCCATTTTCTTCGAAAACCTTATAAACAATGGATTATTAATACTTATCGTATGGTTATTGTATGGTCATTGTATGGTCACAAACCATCAAAAAACCCGCTGTTTAAGCGGGTTTGTTCACTATGGCGGAGGACATGAGATTCGAACTCACGGAAGCTTGCACTTCGCCACCTTTCCAAGATGGTGCCTTAAACCGCTCGGCCAATCCTCCAAATGCATTTCTAATTATACCTAAAGCAGAGGGTTTTGTCATTATAAATACGCATAGAATGGTCATTTATTATGATAATAAAATGAATAATGATCTAATCTTGAGGAGCTTCTAAGGCTTTTGCTTGAAGCTTGGCTTGAATGGATAATATGCTTTCTTTAGTCAGTGTATATTTAGAGATACTCCAATAGGATAGTAGCATACTGATGGCAACCCCAAATCCCAATATCAAGCCTAAATAAAGCCTTGTATCTGGTGATTGAACACTTAGGTGGGAGTTGAATCCAATAAAGGTGAGTAAACCTCCAATGATAAAGACAGTGATCGATTGAGCTAATTTATAGAAGAAAGTCATACTTCCAAAATATACACCCTCAGTTCTAATACCAGTTTCTAACTCTTCTAAGTCGATTGTATCGGCAACCATTGAAGCAGGGATGGTAAATAAGGCACCTGTTCCAATCCCTGCAAAGATTGCATAAGGAATGAAATAGATGATCTGAGATTCTACTTGGCGATTGAAGACGGCTAATAATACGAAATACATACTGATTCCGATTGTAATCGATAGTGCTAAGAGCACACATTTCTTCTTGTCCATTTCATGAACCAAATACATCCATAAGGGTTGAGAGAGGATACTGAAGAAAAACTGTAGTCCAATGATGATTGAAAACTCAGTGTTAGAAAAACCAAAGGTATAAGTGAAGACATGTAGACCAATGATATTAACAAAGGCTGTCGCAATATTATTGAACATATAGGATAACGCAATCAAGGCAAAGGCCTTATTCTTCATGGTGTTTAAAAAAGTAGAGAATATCTTAGAACTCATTTTATCATTGGTTTTAAAAATCAGATGTTGGTTTAAACGAGGGATGTATTTACGGGTTGCTCTAAAAGCGATGCTTATTAATATAACGGTTCCTATTGCGGTCACGATCGCCATGTTTTTATAGGCTTCAGGGTTTAGTTGACCAACTGGATATTTAGCGTTGGGTTGAAAGAAGATATACATTCCGGCAACCATGCTTAAGGCTATTCCCAACATATAAAACACTGAACGAATGCTTTGAATCCGGGTTCTCTCATGATAATCTGAAGATAATTCAGCTCCAAGGGCTGTAAAAGGGGTCACCAAGATTGTTATGAAAGTCTTATAAAGGATGATTAAGATAAAGATTAAACTTACTTTAAGTGTAAGACTTGAATCTATGGGGATAAAGAATAAGCCAATGATCGTTAAAGCCACCCCAATCATCCCAATGATTAGATAGATGTGTCTTCGTCCAAATCTTCTGGATTTGGTATTATCTGAGATATAACCCATGATGGGATCTGTAACGGCATCCCAAACAATACTGACACCAACCGCTAAACCAGCGATATAACTGGGTATATGTAGAATGGTTGTCATAAAGAAGAAAAGATAGGATCCCACAATCTGCATTGCTATCCCATTACCCATATCACCTAAACCATAAGCAACCTTATCTTTAGTCGAAATTTGTTTAGTTTTTTCAGTCATAGGTTCATTATAATATAAAACGCTTATTGATGGTGATTATATTGACCTTTTAGCTAAGTTATTATAGAATTAATAGGCAATGCCCGAGTGGTGAAATTGGTAGACGCAGTGGACTCAAAATCCACCGACGCAAGTCATGACGGTTCGAGTCCGTCCCCGGGCACCAATCTAAAAATCGCTTTAAATAGCACGAGAAGCACATAAGTTTGTGCTTTTTTATTGATTGAATGACATATTAAAACTAAACTTGATAACTTTGAGTAAAATAGCCAATTAATTGAGATAATTTTTAGTGATTACATAGACTGAGTATTTGATTTAGATGTATAGTTAAGTTAATAAATATAGGTGAGAACATGAAATCTAAACAAATGCTTAAGATAGTGATAGCTGCCATAGTTGTTGTTTTAGTTGCGTTAGTTTCGTATATAGTTATTTCAAGTCAGGCGAAACCTGAGAAGAATCTATTTCAAATTGATGAAGCAAGCAAATCATATTATCTTTACGGTGCTAAACCTGATATAAGCATAAAAGTAGAATCTACCGTTGATGTTCAATATTTGATCGTTGATTCAAATGGAAATCCTGCAGATATCATCATAAGTACAAGTAATCTAAAAACGACCATAAAAGCACCCGAGGGAGGCTATACACCTGGGGAAACCTATACGATTGTATTACCAGCTGAAGCAGTTTTTACGGATGAAAGCTTAAAATCAGCTAGAATCCTATCCTTTAATATTGGGATTGATGAATTACGAGAAGCTACTTTTAAAGAAAATGTAAAAGAGTTGGATAAGACTAGCGTCATTCAAGGGGATGATACTAGTGTGACCCTTCAAAAAAATACTGAGGTGAAGGTTGGAGATATCATCATTATAAGCAATCCCAATAATACCGATGATAAAGCGGCATATAAAGTTACTAATATTCAAGAAAATAGTGATTCAAAGTTAGTCACTATTGTATCACCAAAAATAGATGAAGTTTACCAGGATGTTCAGATTTATTCTACAGTCGTATTATCAGATGAAAATATTATTGTAGATGAAGATGCAGTGATTGAATATGTTAAAGAATCTGGGATTCTGGACTCACTATTCTTAGATGTCAATGCAGATTCTTCAGAAGAATGGAAGATTACAGTCAAGGGTATTGATGGAGGAATTCAGATTAAAGTTTCATACACTCCATCAAAAAAGAGTGATAAATTCGACAGGAATACTTATGACATAATATTTGAGATAAAATCAAAAGCTCATTTAACCGTCCAAAGATACGATAATATTGAACTTTTAATGGATAGTACAGTACAAATTCATTTAGAGTATAAGACCATTGAGAAAAAGTCTACAGCAAGCACTGATTACTCATCTCTATTTAATGGTTTAGAACCAATTAGTGTAGAAGATGCACAAAATGTTGTTACAACAGCTAAACAAGAACAAGATATCAATGAATTTAAGAATTTAAAGTTTTTCAAAGTTAAGATACCGGTCAGTGGATTAGTCAATGTCTTTTTTGAAGGGGGATTAGAGTTAAGCTTTGAAACAGCCATTGACATCGATTTTAAAACGGATTGTATTTTGAAATCGACAAGCTTAGTTAGTTATAAAAATGGTGTATTTAAATCTAGTTCAAGCCGTTCAGCTTCTTTTGAAACCGGTGAACCGGAAATTGCTGGTAAGATGAAAATGGAAGCTGATCTAAATTTATCGATTGGTCTTGAATTATTTGTTGGTGCACAAGTTGGAATTAAAGGTTCTTTTATTCCTTATGGTGAAATGGTTGGACTGCTAAAAGCAAAGGATATTTTTGATCCAAGTACGATCAAAGGATATTTTGAATTAGAACTCGGATGGCGATCAGAACTTGTTGCATTTGCAGAATTCGATTATAAAGTAGGCAAATTCACTGGAGAGATTGTTTTGTTTGAAGGAGATCGTAACCCGTTTTTTGAAATCTCAAATGGCTATCAAATGACAAGCACCAATTTGAAAGATTATGTTAGAGTTATAGATAGTCAACTTCAAACAGACTATATGAAAATCAATCTATTTAATATTTTCGATGATGTAGATTCATCGATTAGTGTTGAAACAGAATACGTTGATATTTTCATCAATAACATTAAACTTAGGGAAGAGAATGATATCTTTTATATTGATAATTTTACAGGTGATTCTAGTAAAATGAAGATGGTCTGGTCGTATAAAGGATTTACTAATGAACTCACTAAAGATATTTTACTAACGGATAAAAGTTATATTAAAACGGACATTGGAAACTTTGTAGCTGATGAAATATATCTGCTTGATGAAACATCAAGTATTTATAAAGTAGGTGAATTTTATGGTATTATAAGCAATACAGGAAATGTTTTAATGAATGCTGAGTATGAATACATATATATGTGTTTTGAACCACAATTGGTTGCCATTAAAGATGGTGTTTATTATGATGTTTCTGCACAATACACTATTATTGGAGAGCATGCTGGTCATGGTTTTGGATCAGATTCGAATTACTATGTAAATACAGGCGATGGCTTAATATATTCGTCTTCTGATTGGGGTTTAGATCTTTACTACTCATCTAGAGATGAAAAGAATGTATTTTTAAGTTCAATAACGATTGTGGATTTCTGGAGTGGTGAGTATTATCTAAATGGAGACTATGCCTTAGGTACGATTTTATCATCGGACTACAGTTATCCTACAGTTAAATACATAACAGGATTTAACTTTTCAGATGTTTCACCGTTTGGTAAGAATAGCCTTGCAGCTGTAAAGATAAGTGGTGGGAAATGGGGATTTATAAATACCAAAGGTAAAACAATCATCCCATTTGAATATGATGAGGTTAGGTTTCCAAGACAATTTGTGAATAGATCAGTATTTAGCGAAGAAGGATATGCAGTAGTTAAAAAAGGTGGCCTTTGGTATGTCATAAATGCTAGTAATGAAATATTGATGGGTGGGGATGACATCAGTAATATTGGAGTACTCTCAGATTCAAAGGTATGGTATCGAGATACACTGGGTTGGCATTTGGCTACCTTTATTGAATAGAAAGTTAAGTTGTTCAAAGGTAATAGGGGTTTGTTCTAAGACTAAAATATTTCTAGTATGTTAGGGTAAACGTATCTGAAGTTCTGATAGAGATCTACCTATATAAGTAAATAATTGTAAAGAGAATATGAAGTTAAAACATGATAAATTTATTGGCTTTTTCTAAATCATAGCATTGATACTTAAATATAAAGTGCTCAACTAAAATATACAAAAATATGTATAATCATTTTTCGATATAGTATAATATATGAAAGGCAGGTAAAGATATGAAAATAAAGGGGATGATTTTACGCGGATTACTCAGTCTAATGTTGATTGCTGGATTATTGCCGATTAATAATATTCAAATCAATGCGAATGGCAATAGTCTTGTATTGGGAAGTGAAACGAGTGTGGTATTGCTTCATTCACCGATATTGGTTGATTCTGGAATTACAGCGAGCTTTACAGGAAGTGTATCACGGATTAAAGTAACTGTAACTAATGGATCAAATGGAGATAAACTCAGTGCACCAAGTTATTCGGAGTGTTCATACTCATCATCCACATACATTCTTTTATGTGAGGGGACATATACTGCTAGCCAAGCAACGGCTATTCTAAGGAATGTTTATTTTGATTCTTTATCAAATGATTTAGCTACGCGTGAGATTGAATTCTCTGTAGGAACTGGGATTATTCCATTTGAATTTAGTCCTGGTAATTATCATTACTATGAATATGTCAATGATCCCGTGTACTGGTCGGATGCAAAAATCGCAGCTGAAGAGCGGACTTTTGAGGGCATGACGGGGTATTTAGCGACCGTTATGTCGGAAGAGGAGAATGCATTTATTTCTACTAAGTTAGGTGAAAATGCTTGGCTTGGTGGATCAGATTGCTATACCTATATCAATGCCGCATCTGGAAGTGAGGTTTATGCTGATCAAGACGAGGCTGAAGGACATTGGTATTGGGTTACTGGACCTGAAAAAGGTCAACAGTTTTCTGAAGGAAACGACACACCTGAAACCCTACCTGATATGTATGCTGCATTTGCCGAGGAAGAACCCAATAATTCTGGTGAGGAGCATTTCCTTGAGATTTATGTAGAAGATCAAACTTGGAATGACTTAGCGGATGATTCTGATGATGGCTATGGATATGTGGTTGAATATAGCGGTGGAACAGATGTTAATCTCATCAGTTTAACCGTTACAAAACAACTTGAAATTGATGCTCAGATTGTTCGTTACTATAATGATGATAGTGAAGTAACTGGAACAGTTCCTGTGGACTTAAAGCTTGATTATGAAGTGGGAGATACGGTTACAGTATTAGGAAATCCTGGTTCATTAACAAAAGCAAATGCAGTCTTCTTGGGATGGACTGATGGTACGACAACTTATCATGCAGGGGATACCTTTACTTTTAGCGAACGGATTGTACTTAAACCAGTATTTGGTGTGTTTGATTTAACAGATACTCCAATGTATTATATGAAAGACTCTGGTAATACCTATTCTATCGATGGTGCTTTCTTCGATTACTTAACCGTAGAGAAAATATGGGTATCCAAACTTACAATTGACCTTTCCAATGAAAAGAGTGGCGACTTACTTAGTTTCCTAGATGATGGAACTTACACTTGTAATGATGACGCATGTTATGATTCGGATGCAGGTGAATATAGCACATACGAACTCTTATCAACTTATGATGAAGATACGATGACTTTGATCATCACAACTGATGTTCCAGTATCTCCTGGGGAAATTACTTACTTTATTAGTAATACACTTTTCGATACATCAGGTGATGTAGGTGATCGCACAGTGACGGTTTCTTTGTACTCTAATGCATCAACTGTCATAATCAGTGATTCAAGAACAATAAGAGTATATAACGGATATCATGTGACTTATCTTGATGATGACCATATGACAGCTCCTATAGATAGTAATAAATATACTTACAATGAAGAAGTTGTTACTTATACGCCAAGTGATGTGGACTATCCGGGTTATCGATTCCTATATTGGTTGGGATCAGATGGAAACGCCTATTTCCCTGAATGGGAATTTAGTATTAAAGAAGATCTGACAATGACGGCAGTTTACACTTCAACATATAACTCTACCGACTCAATTGATAATTTCTTAAGTGTAGATCCAATCATTACCGGTTTTGAAGATTACATCAATACATATCGGTCTTACTATAACAATTATGAAGAATGGAAGGGCCTTTTGAAACTATTTGAACTGGAAAATAGTGAAGTAAATGCCAATGATTTAGACCTATTCCTCCACTATTTCTCAGAAGCTCATCCAAAGGATGATCATGAATACTTCTTGATGGATTTACAAATGTTCATTATTTATTGGACTGAAGGTTCTTCTATTCCCGCTTATGATCAATACACGTATCTAGAATACGGTGAAGGAGAGGGTAGTGTTCCAATCACAATTTCATTTATCCTACCCGAAGCATTGCGTGGAAGATCAGATTATCAGATTGTTCGCTTACATTGGAGTAATGGGAATTCAATTTTTACTGAAATTGAAACGACCTATGATCCAGTCACATTTAAGATTACCTTTCAGACAGATCGGTTCTCATTCTATAGTTTGACTTATGCGAGTACAAAAGACATTCCTGATACTGGCAATGATGCCAATTATGGATTTATGCTTCTATTGGCTAGTTTGATTCTAGTTTGGATATCAAAACGCAAAGTTAGTGAATAATGGCAAAGACCACCGAAAGGTGGTCTTTTTTATGAAGGAGAGACTAAACAAGGCAATACAGATTAATCATATAAGATATGTCTTACTACTTAATTCCTTTAAGCGCTTTTCTTCTGAGTCCTAATGCACTGGCTGCAATCATCGCATCCGTAACGCTATCAGCGGTTACTTTGAAATTATGATTATGGATGAATGAATCAGAAGCAGCTGCTATTTTACCGAATTCACGTAGTCTGTCAATACTAACATCTTGCATCTTAAGATCTTTGAAACATACTGGTAATTTAACATCAATCATGAAATCAACGATACGATAAATTTCTTCAGTTGAGTAGTCTTCTTCAAGACATAGTTGACTGATTAAACCAAAGGCAACTTTTTCTCCATGGAGGAATTCATGGGTTTCATGAATCACTGGTAGATAGTTTGCGATGGCATGAGCACAAGCAAGTCCTCCACTTTCCCATCCAATCCCTGAAAGAAGAGTGGTCGCTTCAACGATTTTCTCAACCGCTGGTGTAACGACTTGTTTTTCTACTGCACTGATGGCTTCAATTCCGTATTCAAGTAATAAATCGAAACATAACTTAGCTAGATTGATCGATGTTAAGGTTGGAACACCACCTGCACATGATCCAGCTCTGGATTTGTAAGCTGCAAGTGCTTCTGGATAAGTCGCCAATGCATCTCCAATTCCAGCAATTAAGAATCTAACTGGAGCTTTAACGATCACACTTGTATCTACTAATACGATATTCGGGTTACTTGGCCAGAAATCAAATCCTAAGCACTCACCTTCATCGTTATACCAAACAGTACAACAACTCGTAGGTGCATCATTGGATGCGATGGTAGGAACAACCAACAAAGGAAGTTTTCCCATAGCAGCAGCTGCTTTAGCTGTGTCTATTGATTTTCCTCCACCAACACCAACGATCACATCACAACCAGCTTTCTTAGCTTTACTATAAAGTTCTTCAGCTTGCGCCTTGGTGCACTCACCACTGTAGACATTCTCGAAATACTCAACTCCAGCTTCTTTAAATGATGTTTTGAAAACCCCTTCAACTGCTTCTTTGGTGCGTTTATCCCAGTTGATAGCTGGCTTTGTTCCCAGCATTTTGACATAAGCGCCCAACTCAGATAAAACGCCATCACCTTGAATATACTTCCCTGGCATTATGATAGCTTTTTTCATATTATGATATTCCTCCTTTAAGCGTATAATACTTGTAAATACAGGATATGTCAACACATATTTATTCACAAAGTTTAGTTTTTTTCCTTTTGATAAAAATGTCGATTTTCATGTGAAAAACATCTATTTACATACAATAATAATTCTTCAATTAACTTGAATTTTAGGTATATTATTATGCCTTCTTAGTAAATAGTAGCTTATTGAGATAGGTGATCAATTCACTGGTTGCTAGACTTAGAATGATCGTTGCGATGAACGTAATCACGAATTTTAGATATATATCCATTTGTATATTAAAAAGAAAGAATTGAATGATTACGGTATAAACCATATGGACTAAGTAAACATTGAATGAGTTGTTTGCCAATCTCGCTAAAACTTTATTTGGTTTATTGAGATATTGAAAGAAGAAGAGTAGTGTAAGCAAACTGACGAAACAATATAGAACATGTATTGAAGCATTATAGAATTGAACGATGGCTAAAGAGGGAGCTGAATCAGATGCCCAATAGACACTGTATTTAAAGCTCAAGAATAAATAATTAACACTCACTGCCAACATAATGATGCCGAAAGTATGTTTTAAAATGAATTGAGCGATATTGATTCTTTTGATAAAAACAATTACTCCCAATCCAAAGTATAAAGCATAATTACTCCAACGAGTCATTTGCATCGAGAAGAAGACGAAGAAGGTATTCCATGATCCATCAGGAAGTATCCTACCAATTAAGTAGAACAAGACGATAGCAATCATCAAGAAACCAAGAATAAAGATTAAGATTGAGCGATCTGAAACAGCCTGAGTTTTTGATTTCTCATAGATGGCTTCAAGTTTACTTTTAAAAACACTATAAACCAATGCGAACACCATGAAGAACAAGAAAAGGGATGATAGAAACCAATAGTGTTGAAAATTCATTTGATGATTAAATAGAACCGTTGAATAAAATGTAAAATATGACATATTTATAACTGAATGTTGAATCAGTCCCAGATATGAAATGATTGGAGCTAAAAATAGTATTCCTATAAAGAAAGGAATGACAATTCTAATTACTTTACCTTGAATAAAACCCTTAACACCCTTTCGTATCGAGGGAAAAGCAAAATAACCAGCAATAAAAAACATGATTGGCATAATGAACACATCAATCATGGTTGATATATTTGATAGAAATAAAGATTTGACTGGTTCATTGATTGTCCAATCATAGCCAATTACGAAAGGTAATAATGAATGTAAGACAATCACTACAAACACAATAAAGGCTCGTAAATAATCTAGATAATAAATACGTTGGGATGATTTTAACTGGGTTTGATTGGTCATGATAGATCCTTGCTTGATATCTAATAGAAAACGATATTGGCATTATAGTATCATAGAGAAATCTAAGTGGCAATATATGGTAGAATTATGGCAAGGTAAGTCCATGAAAACTATAGGTAAATCTAAGTTAAATCTTGAAAATCAGAAAGTTAAAGCTATTTTTATGGCGGTTTTAGCCGCTGCTTTATATGGTTTGAGTTCACCTTTTTCGAAACTTCTTTTAGTGAAAATCCCACCTGCCTTGATGGCAGCTTTATTATATTTAGGTGCTGGGCTAGGAATGACAATCATTTTTACAATCTTAACTCTGCGCAAGGTAGATAAAGTTGAGGCAAAAATAACCAAACATGAGATGCCTTTTATTTTCGCGATGATAGGCTTAGACATCGCTGCGCCAATTTTATTGATGTTTGGTCTTTTGCAGAGTGAAGCAGCCAGTGTAGCCCTACTAAATAACTTTGAGATAGTGGCTACCGCATTGATTGCCTTAACAATCTTTAAAGAAGGGATTGGGAAACGAATGTGGATAGCGATTGGTTTAATCACCATAGCCAGTATTCTATTATCCATTTCTGATCTCAATCATCTAACTTTCTCGCTTGGTTCTCTATGGGTCCTCTTAGCTTGTGTGTGTTGGGGCTTTGAGAATAACTGTACACGAATGTTATCGATCAAAGATCCTCTACAGATCGTGATTATCAAAGGAATTGGTTCAGGTTTAGGGTCTTTATTGATTTGGTTTTTAATGAAAGAGAACACAGCTGAGTTTATTTATATTCTCTATGCATTAATCTTGGGCTTCTTCGCTTATGGCTTAAGTATCTTTTTCTATATCACTGCCCAAAGATATTTAGGAGCCAGTCGAGTCAGTGCTTATTATGCAGCAGCTCCATTTATTGGAGTCTTAATCTCATGGATCATATTAAAAGAAGGTATTACTTCTACCTTTTTATTAGCCCTATGTATTATGATTATAGGGGCTTATTTAGCCATCTCAGAGGTCCATAAGCACACACATTATCATCCTTATGAAGTTCATGAACACAAACATAATCATCACGATAATCATCATAACCATACCCATGACCCAGAGTTTGATGGAGAACATAGTCACAGTCATGCCCATGATCCTGTCGAACATGAGCATGACCACTTACCAGATATCCATCATCACCACCAACATAAGTAGAGATATATAAAACATTTTATATAGTTATGAAAGAATATTAAGTGATGATTCATATTAAGCGTGTTAAATTGACAGTCGTTTGATATAGAGTATAATAAATAGGGAACTAGAAAATTAGGTAATAAAATGACGATTGAACAACTCAAAGAATATTTAAATCATGATGATGTGGTCTGTGCTCTATACAGTGGCGATCAAGTCATCACTTCTAATCTTAAAGGGGTACGTCCTTGGCTAAAATGGTTGAGAGAATGTCCAGAGATTTTAGTTGGAGCCATGGTTGCGGATAAAGTGGTTGGTAAAGCAGCAGCTATGCTGATGGTCGTATCGAAGGTTAAAACAGTCTATACGCCACTGATGAGTGAACAAGCCTTAGTCTATTTAGAAACCCAAGATTTAGAAGTCCATTATGATGGCACAGTCCCTTATATCACCAATAATGATCAAAGTGGCTTATGTCCAATGGAAACAACGGTCTTAAATGTTACGGATGCCCATGAAGGCCATCGCTTATTGGTCAATCAAGTGGCTGAATTAATGAAAAACAGAACTTAATAAGTAAATAAATATAAAACACAGATTCATAACTAGAATCTGTGTTTTTTGTTGGTCTTGAGGAGAAGACCAATTATATTGATAAAACGTTGATTATTCTATGCTCTTTTTAAGACAGGTCTTTTAAGCAGATTGGTTTTTTGTAAGACCAATACCAATGTCGGAATGAAAGCCAATTGAATGAGTATACCAGGAATCCCGGCTGTGACTGCCCCAACGATAAAGACACTTGGTGTAGGAAGTTTAGCCATAAAGAAACTAACTAAAACCCAAACAACTAAAGTAGACATGATTCTACCCGCAACCATCGCAATGACTAATGCAACATATACATTCAGTTTATACTTGCGATATAGCAGATTGACTACGATTGCGTAAGCTAAGAGTTCAAAAAGCATGAAAGGTAAGACTGGGAAAATCACTGGCATTCCAGTTAATAATGAACTCAATATAGGTGTAATGATGGCTACGCCAATCGCATAGGGAAGACTTAAGACAAAGCCAGCAATTAATACTGGAATATGCATGGGTAGGAAAGTTGTCCCTGGCCCAAACGCATGAAACGCAATCGGTAAGACTAAACCCAATGCGATCAGTAAACTGGATAAACTAATCTCTCTCACAATTTTGGTTTGCATATAAAACCCTTTCTTTAGTAAACTAATTTCAATTCATTCATGATGGTAGAATCAAACTCAACTTGTAGACCGTTTCTCGACAAGGCAATAAAAATTGCCAAAATTCATTTCTTAAGCTTTGCTTAAGGAATTACCTTCATGGCAATTTTAATTCAATTTTATTTAATTTATTCTGACAACCATTCTATATCTAAATAAGGATTCGACTTCAGCCGAATAACGAGCTTATGCTCATATTGTTTATATCTTAGCATGTAATGAAATATAAATAAATATAATATTGGAAAAATTAAATATATTAGATTAGATCGCGAATTGTTTCTATTGTCGATTCAATTTGCTTAGTAATAGTGACTGTGGCAAAGCCGGCAATCGTATTTCCACATTTATTCATTGGTAATAGAATTCGATGAGCTCTACTCTGTCCAACCGCAATCGCCATGGCTGGAGTAATTTCTCCTAAGAGTGAATCAGCAATGACTATTCCAATCGGTCCAATGATGATGTCTACATGATGGCTATTTACAATTACTGCGTTTTCACCTGTAGCTCCTTCAACCCCTGATTTAACCATATAGGCAGTCGCCATACTATTGGTTCCAACAGCGATGATGTTTACATTAGAAAAAGCACTGAGGATTGAATCAATCAGTTGACGACCGAGCTTTCCGCCTTGACCATCAATGACGAGGATATTGGTTACTTTGTTTGTGTGCATATTTTTTTACCTGATATTCATTATATAACACTCCTTTACAATTTTGAGAAGAAAATTTAATTGTCCAAAGCAATTAGAGACTAGTATCATTGATAAATGGCTGTTTGTGAATCAAGATATGTATATTAGATGAAATTAAATAAATATGCTACTTATTGTGGGCATAGATAGGATGCGCTAAAACCCGTTAAAATGAAGGAATTAAGAGATAAAATGGACTAAAAATTAGAACTTTAAGAGCCCAAAACTTAATTGACAGTTGTAAGCGCTTATGGTAAAATAATCGCAATGTTAAGAGCATTTACATTGACAAAAAGAACGGAAGGTGATGGCCCGAAAACGGAGTTAAATTCTAGTCAAAATGCTTATTGAATATCATTCGAATCATGCAAGTGAAATTAAACGTTGAGTTTCGGAAGTTGCATATTTAAACACCATTAATTTGGAGGAGAAAATAATGAGTAACCCAAAAGTATCCATCGTTAAGTGTCCAGGCTTAGAAGGCACAAAATCATTCATGAATGGCAAATTCGTTCGTACAGATGCGGACATTGCTAAAATTGTTGAAGCAGTTAAAAAAGCTGTTGAACTAGCTATTGGCTCACCAGACAATATCATTAAAGCTGGTCAAACCGTTTTAATTAAACCAAATCTAGCATTCCAAGCACCAGCTGAAAGTCATGCTGTTATTGATCCACGCGTTGTTGAAGCTGTTGTTAAATATTTCAAAACATATTCAAAAGCTAAAGAAGTTTGGATTGGAGACAATCCTTCACTTGGTCAACATGTTGGTCGTTCAAAACCTGCGTTTGATGTTTCCGGTATGGAAGCAGCTGCCAGAAGAGGCGGAGTTGATAAAGTTATCTATTTCGATGAAACTGATGTTAGAGTAGTTGAAATTCCAGGCGCTAAAGTATTCAAAAAAGCTGCTGTATTTGCTCCATTCTTAGATGCTGATGTTGTTATCAACTTACCTAAAATGAAAGTTCATATTGCTGGAACCGTTACATTAGGTTTAAAGAATTGGAATGGAATCATTCCTAACTATCATCCAGATGCGCAACAACAAGGAGCACATCGTATTGAATTAGGTCAGAAATTTGCTGACTTATACAGAGTTAGAAAAGCTGATTTAACGATTTATGATTCAATCATCGGTATGGAAGGCCAAGGCCCACATGCTGGAACTCCAATCGAAATGAATTTAATCATTGCTGCTACTGATACCGTAGCTGGTGACTCTGTTACTGCTGCTGTAATGGGCTTTGATCCAATGGAAATCCCAGCTGTTCGTTGTGCTGGAACCGAAGGCTTAGGCGTTAAAGATTTGAACAAGATTGATGTTGTTGGAGAAACCATTGCTTCCGTAGCAAAACATTTCAAACGTCCTAATAATGATCCAATCGGTATGTATGATGGCTTAACATGTGCAATGCAACAAACTTGCCCAGGCTGTTTCGCTAACGTTCGTGGCGCATTAGACTCATTCGCTAATAGCGGTATTGTTATGGCTGACTTCTTAAAAGCAGCTGGACAAGTTGTCGTTTTAGCTGGTGGCGTTCCTGATTTCGATCCAGAATTTGCTAAAGGCAAACATCTATTTGTCTGTGGCGATTGCTGGAAACTATTCCCATCCAAGGAAAATGTTGAAAAAGCAGCTAAGAATGCTAAATCAGTTACTTACTACCCAGGTTGTGCACCAGTTTATATCTTTGCTCAATTAAATGGCGATCTACAAGCATTAGCTAAAGCTAGCGCAAAATAGTCATTGTAACTTATCCAAATCTTATATAATTTTTGAATTCTAATTAGTTAAACAGTCTATGGGGATGAACGTCAGTATAAATCGTTCATCCTCATAGACAATCTTATTTTTTAGTCATAAAAGGAGAAATTTAATGACTTCTTTTATTAAAGTTCTTGATTTAGGCTTGATTGATTATCAAACAGCCTATAGTATTCAAACGAAAGTCTTTCAAGAGTGTTATGAAGGGAAGAGTTTAGATACGCTTATTATTCAAGAAAATACTCCCATCATTTCTTTAGGTAAAGGAAGTCATCAAGAGCATCTTTTAATCAATGAAGATGAATTAAAGGCTTTGGGAATCGATTTAGTTTATGCTGATCGAGGGGGTGATATTACTTATCATGGACCTGGTCAGTTGGTTATCTCACCGATACTGCATTTGAAACGATATACAACAAGTGTTCATCAGTATGTGCGAGATCTAGAAGAAGTAGTCATTAGATTGCTTAATCGATATCAGATAGCAGGGTATCGAATTGAAGGCTTAAGTGGTGTATGGGTTGGATCAGATAAGATAGCTGCCATTGGAATAGCGGTTCAACATGGGATTACCCGACATGGTGTATCCATCAATGTAAATCCTGATTTAGCGCATTATGACTATATTATTGCTTGTGGGTTAAAAGATAGAAATATAACATCTTTTAATAAGCTTGGAGTTCAAGTTAACGAACTATCCCAGATTAGAGATGATTTTATAGCCGAATTCAATCAAGTATTTAGTACAGAATCAAATCAAACTGACTTTATGAAAGGAGATATTTAAATGAAAGTTGATGTGAAGGTTCCGAATTTCGCCGAAGGTGCAACCAAGATTCAAATCCGTAAATGGCTTGTAGCAGAAGGTGCTACGGTTAAAGCAGGGGATAGTTTAGCTGAGGCTGCCACAGATAAGATTGAGATTTATATTGAAGCTCCCGTCAGTGGTGTATTGGTTTCACAATTGGTTGGTGAAGAAGATTCCGTTTTAATCGACCAAGTCATCGCTGTTATTTCTGATGAAAAGGTAAAATAAGACGATGGAACGAATTCATGATAATCAAGTCATCATCGTAACAGGTGGAGCTCGTGGTATTGGTTTAACCATTTCTCAGTATTTAGAAGGTTTAGGGGCAACCATAGTGATTGCTGATATTAATGTTCAAGCTGCTCAAGAAGCGGTTGAATTATTACCAACTAAGAATGGGATGGCAATCGCTTGTGATGTTACATCAGAGGAAGCTACTTTAAAGATGGCTGAAACAGTCATCAATAAATATGGTAGAATCGATGTCTTAATCAATAATGCTGGTTTCTTTCCAGTCAAATTATTTAGTCAAATGACACTTGCAGAATGGCGTAAAGTCATCGATATCGATTTAACTGGTACTTTCTTAGCGACTAAAGCTGTTTATGCTTATATGGAAAAAGCTAAAAAAGGTAAGATTGTCAATATGGCCTCGATATCTGGAAGAATTGGTGGGGTTGGATTTACACATTACTCAGCCGCTAAAGCAGGAGTCATTGGATTTACTAAAGCATTAGCGAGAGAAGCAGGATCTTTGGGTATTCAAGTCAATGCGGTAGCTCCTGGTATCATCGATACTGAAACAACCAAAGCCGTATTCCCTAGTATTGCATTGAAAGTTTATACTCAAAATGTTCCTTTAGGACGTCTGGGGACTGAAGTGGATATTCAAGGTGTGGTTTCTTTCTTATGCTCATCTAATAGTGATTATATGACTGGTCAAGTATTAACCGTTGATGGTGGATATACGATGATCTAGTTTTGATTTTATGCTTATGTATGAAGTGGAGAGCAAGATGACAAGCAATCTAAGTGATAATCATAGAAAACGGATCGTAATAACTGGATTGGGTGTGATCGCATCCAACGGGATTGGTAAAGAAGCCTTTGGGGAAGCCCTGCGTATAGGAAAATCAGGGATTAAACCAATTACTAATTTAGATACAAGTGGAATTCAAACGCATATTGCTGGTCAAATCCTTGATTTTAATCCCGAACTTTATATTGATAAACAAGATTTATTTAGAATGGAACGATTTACTCAAATGGCTGTATCTGCAGCTAAGATGGCCATACTTGATGCTCATTTAGATTTAAATAGCTTAGACCTTGAGCGTTGTGGTGTTGTGTTAGGTACAGGTATGGGTAGTATTGAGCGTTCAGAAAAAGAAAGCAAAGTCCTTTTTAATAAAGGACTTCATTATGTCAGCCCATTTTATATGGTTACAGCAATACCCAATGCAGCCGCAGCCCAAGTTTCTATTTCAACTGGTTTTAAAGGCTATTTAGGTACAACAGTTGCTTCTTGTGCCGCAGGTATTCAAGCAGTTGGTGAAGCCTATTATCATCTACAAAGAGGCTTAACGGATGTGATGTTGGCGGGAGCATCTGAAGCCAGTATCAGTGCTTTATGTATGGGAAGCTTCTCAAATCTAAAAGCATTATCGACAAATAACAATGATCCTGAAGGGGCCGCTCGACCTTTCTCATTGGATCGTGATGGTTTTGTGATGGCAGAAGGCGCTGGTTTACTGGTTTTAGAAACCTTAGATCATGCCTTAGCTAGAAATGCCACAATCTATAGTGAAATCATTGGCTATGGTGCCTGTAGTGATGCCTTTCATATCACATCACCTTCAGTGGATGGTGATGGAATGCGCAGAGCCATGGAGTTGGCTCTCAGTGATGGATCAATTGATAAACAAGAGATTGAATATATCAATGCCCATGGTAGTGGAACTAAAATAAATGATACGCTAGAAACATTAGCCATTAAGAATGTGTTTGGGGAGAGAGCTTATAGAATACCAATTAGTTCAACTAAATCGATGATTGGTCATTCATTATCCTCAGCAGGTACGATAGAATTGATTGCCACGATTATTTCTATGGATCAAGGCTTTATTCATCCAACCATTAACTATCATCAATTTGATCCAGAATGTGATTTAGACTATGTTCCCAATCAGGCTAGAATCCAAGATATTAGAGTTGCCATGCTCAATTCATTTGGCTTTGGTGGTCAAAATGCCAGTATGGTGATTAGAAAATACCAGAATTCATTCAATAAATAAACTTAAATTGAATACTTATGAGGACTATATGAAGAAAGCCTATTTTGATTGTTCAAATGGAATCAGTGGAAATATGATTATTGGAGCACTCCTAAATGCTGGTATGCCTCTTAATTATCTTCATTCTGAAATTAGGAAGATCCTTCCCAATGAAGTGTTCCAGCTTGATTATGAATTAATCAAAGATGCTAATCATAATGCGGTTTACTTCGATGTCATATTAGCACCACATAATCCCAATCTACGCTTTGAAGATGTGCCTCGTAGAAATCTCCATGATATCATTACCTTAATCAATGAGAGTACATTAGATCAAACCATTAAAGCATTTGCTATTTCGATCTTCAACCGCTTAGGAGAAGCGGAAGCTAGAGCCCATCAATGTCCAATTGAACAAATAGATTTTCATGAAGATGGGGCGATTGATACCATCATAGATATCGTAGGATCAGTGATTGGCTTAAAATACTTAGGAATTGATGAAATCTATGCATCACCCTTAAATGTTGGCTCAGGTACCATTAAGTATCGCTATGGAACTTTAGTTATTCCAGCGCCAGCCACATTCGAACTTATTAAACATATCCACTATTATAATTCTGATCATAAGGGTGAATTGGTTACCCCAACTGGAGCTGCCATCATCAGTACCTTGGCTAAGTCTTTTCTAAACATCAAACATTTAAAGGATGATGTCATTGCTTATGGTTCACCTATTAAGTCTTCAACTATTAATGCTTGGCTAAAGATAATAATCAGTTGAGTTCATTTTCCAGAAATTGAATAGGTTTATCTGTTAATATCTTACTTATTTAGTAGTATTTCATTCTATAGAATAGAAAAAGATGCGATAATAGAATAAGGATTTATTGGTTTAGTTAGCTAAAGCCAGATGAAATGAGGAAAGCATATGAAATATCAATTTGCCAAAAGAATGGCTAATGTAAAAAAATCGTTTATCAGAGAAATATTCAAGGTTCTAGAAAATAGGGAAGTTATCTCCTTTTCTGGTGGATTTCCTAATCCTGAATCATTCCCAGTTGAAGGGATTGCTTTAGCATCCCAGACGGTACTTGCGGAAGATGGAAAAAGAATACTTCAATATAGTTCGACCGAAGGTTACATGCCTCTTCGTAAAATGATTGCTGATCGCTATCTTAAGCATGATGGTTTAACTGTTAGCCCAGAAGAAGTCCTCATTGTCAACGGGTCACAACAAGCTTTAGACCTCATCTTTAAAGTATTTCTAAATCCCGGTGATCATGTGATCATCGAACGTCCTGCTTATTTAGGGGCCATTCAATCCCTTTCAATGTATGAACCTACTTTTCATACCGCTGAACTCAAAGAAGATGGAATTGATCTAGAAATGGTAGAAAATATTCTTAAACAATACCCAGTTAAAATGATGTATACAGTGCCTAATTTTCAAAATCCAACGGGTATTACTTATAGTTTAAAGAATCGCCAAAAGCTCGCAGAACTGATTAAACAATATGATATCGTCTTAGTTGAAGATGATCCTTATAGTGAATTGCGTTTTATTGGCAATGATGTTTTACCAATCAAAACCTATTTAGGTGATAATGGGATTCTATTGGGTTCTTTCTCCAAGATTGTATCGCCAGGAATGCGGATGGGATGGGTGGTGGCATGTCCTGAAATCATGGATAAATTGGTTGTGGCTAAACAAGCATCTGATCTTCATTCGAATTACTTCACTCAACGGATTATTTTTGAGTACTTGAGTAAGAATGAGATTGATGTACATATTGAAAAGATTAAGAAAATGTATAAAGGTCAACGTGAATATATGATTGAATGTATAAAAAAGTACTTTCCACCTGAAGTTACCTATACTCAACCTGAAGGTGGTATGTTTATGTGGGCGACATTACCGATAGGTATGTCTTCACTTGAACTGTTTAATTTAGCTGTCAAAGAGAATGTTGTGTTTGTTCCTGGAGATCCATTCTATGTGGATGAAAGCAATGTGAATACACTTCGTTTAAACTATACCAATTCAGATATGCGTGAAATCGAAGAAGGAATCAAACGTTTGGGTAAAGCTATTTATGGCTTAATGCAGAAATAGAATTATCTTGTTAAAAAAAACATCAATAAAATAGAAAGACCTAGTCTTTCTATTTTTAATCTTCTTTATTAAATTGATTCTATATTATTTTGTCGCATCGATTAAATATTTGTCTTTTAATAAAACATATTCACTGGCATTTAATCTAATGTGCTCAATCTCTAAGTCAGTGATTTGACGTTTACATAGTGCGGGAAGACCGGTCATCAAACTCAAAGATGCGATCCGAGTTCTTGGAACTATCAATGCTCCAGCCGCAATCACACTATGGGTTTCAATATAAGCCCCATCTAATACAATGGATGAACTACCAATCAGAACCTCATCTTCAATCTGTGCACCATGAATATGAGCCAAATGACCGATGGTAACATTAGAACCGATGATGGTAGGACGATCAGGTGCTACATGGATGACAGCTCCATCTTGGACATTGGTATGATGACCAATCGTAATTGAGTTCATATCGCCTCGGATAACCGTTGATGGCCAGATTGAACAATCATCTCCAATATGCACATTTCCTATGACCACCGCTGTCTCTGCAATGTAAACGTTTTTACCAATTGTTGGACTGATTCCATTGAATGACTGAATCATCTTGATTCCTCCTAAAGCGTAAAGCTTGAATGCTTAGTTCTATTTTACTGGTTTAATGAATACTTTGCGAATTTTACCTTTGATTGAAACGGTTTGAAGTTGATCTACTACGGTCTTACCTTTGTTATTTAGAATTTCAACATCCGTAAGGAAATCTCCAATATGGATGACGCCTATGTCGTCAGATTCAATCTGATTAAGACCACATAAAGCTCCAACTATATCAACGGTTCTAAGTTTATCTTGTTTACCAGCTTTGATTTGGATACTACTGATGCCTTGATTAAGAGCAGCGGTCTTATGACCCTTACTTTTAGGTAGAGTACTCTTCTTTGAAGTGAATTCTGGTTTAGCAGCCAATAATTGATCAACCGTTGGTTTAGCATATGGAAGTAATTTTAAACCAATATAGGCTTCAATATTTTTGAGATATTTACCTTGATTGCTTGTCAATAAGGTTATTGCTTTACCACTTTGATCAAATCGACCAGTTCTTCCAATTCGATGAGTATATGCTTCTCCCTCAAGTGGAGTATCAAAATTAATGATAAGTGATACGGATTCAATATCCAATCCTCTAGCAGCTACATCGGTCGCAACGAGATAACGAAAGGCACCACTTTTAAAGTCATTGATGATTTCAGTTCGTTCATCTTGTTCTAAACCACCATGAAGTTTAAATACAGGATAATGTAGTTTAGTTAGTTCACTAACTATATCATCAACGGTTATCTTCTGATTGGCAAAGATGATACAACTATCTGGATTCTCTAAGGTTAAAACATCTTTTAAAGCTTGAAACTTGGTATGACTGGTGACTTCATAAACATATTGTTCGATTCGATTGGATACCTTATCTTCTTCTTCAATCGTGATGATATGCGCTTGATGGCAATAATCACCAATCAACACTTCCAGTCTTTCTGGCATGGTTGCAGAAAGTAGGACCGTTTGTCGATCTTTCTTCAATGTCTTTACGATTTCATCTAATTGAGGCATAAATCCTAAGTTAAGCATTTCATCCGCTTCATCGATGATTAAAAACTGTAGTTGGGATAAATCTAAAGTGCCTCTTTGAATATGATCCATGACTCTGCCAGGAGTTCCCACAACGACATGCATTTTCTGAGTAAGTTGTTTCTTTTGATAACTAAAAGGTGTCTGCCCAATCAGCACAACAACTTTAATTCGTTTGAATCGTCCAATATTAAAGACATCTTCTCTAATTTGCATGGCCAATTCTCTAGTTGGAGCTAAGATTAAGGCTTGAGGTTTATTCTCATTCCAATCTAGCATCTGACAGATTGGAATGGCATAAGCGGCAGTTTTCCCGCTCCCTGTTTGGGATTGGACTACTGCATCTTGAAAATTCAACATCGTTTCGATCAACATGGTTTGAACATTGGTTGGATATTTGAAGTTTAATAAAGCGATTGATTTTAGGATTTCTGCTTGTAAGCCGAAGTCTACAAAGGTATTTTTTTTCATGGTTTCTCAATTTCTAATGAATCAATTCTTAAGCCATTGAATTATAGCATATCAAGACAAGTTTGTATTCATAAGTCTTCGTTAGGATGAAGACTACTGAATCATAAGAAAAGAGTTAAACATATTCGAACAATCATTAGATTGATTCAGTGTTTAACTCTTTATATTCATTTGATATATCTAATCAAACTTATGGTTGCATGGCTCCAAATAATACCAACCAAGCCAATAATGATTTGGCTACTAAGCTTAAAATGATATACGCTCTTTCACCATAGAGATAATTCTTCCATTTACCGATTCTCAAGTATTGCAGAATCATGTTGATAGGGAATGCGTTGAAGGCAACAAAATAGGTTCCTACGATGGCCCATACAAACCATGGCACTTCACCTAAATTACCAGTTCCAAACATATATGTAAAGATGGCAATCCAAGGAGCAATTCCAGCAATAGAACCCCAAATAAATGGACCCCAATTCACTTTTTTCTTTTCAGATCCAGAATTGATGATTTCCATATCTAAACCAAATAGATTCATCGCTGCATTAACAATAAAGATTAAGACCAAGGATACAATGTCATGGATGCCAAACAACGTAGCAATTAGGACAATCATAACTGATGAGCTTAGAGCATACTCAATCCAACGGAATTGATTGATACCTTTTTGTAAATCACGCACATATTTTTGATTGAAAATGACAATCAACGCATGTGCCATCGCTGAGATTAATAAGAATGTAGCCACTAAAATTCCAAAAGGCAATTTGAATAATTCACGACTGGTAACTTCCAATGACTGTGTTACTGGATTGAATACCTGATAGTACTGCAAGATTGTTGGTTGAAACTGAACAATCTTTTGAATGACAGTTGTGGCTAGAAACAACATCATCACTCCCTGTACTAGATGAAATCCCCCCATAATAAGATTAAAACGTTTAAGTTTACTAAATATAATATCCATTATCTAACTTCCTCCTTAATGTGCTTGAATATTAGCATACAAGTTTTATAAGTTCAAAACATATGCTCATTTTATCCCTATTAGATTATTTGAATAGATAAGTTATGTTAAAATAGACTAGGCGAGGTTATAAATGACCATTATCAATTTACAACTTGAAATCTTTATTTTATTACTAATTGGCTTTAGTCTTTATAAACTTGGTTATTTAAGCGTCAATACTCAAAAGCAAATTACCGATATTATTCTATATATCATTCTGCCAGCCAACATCATCGTTTCATTTAATATGAAAATGAATTCAGAAATTCTGAAGCAAACATTGATTATCTTAATCATTGCCTTTGTGATTCAGATTGGTTATCTGGGCTTGAATCGATTTATGTATCAAGGTTTTGATCATTCTAAATCCATCATCATGAAATATGGGACGATTTGTTCGAATGCGACCTTTATGGGATTACCCATCATACTTTCGATTTATGGGACAACGGGTTTACTTTATGCCACTGTGGCTTTGATTCCGATGAGAGTATTTATGTGGACATCAGGGCTATCCTTGTTTACTAAGACTACTAAACAAAAAGCCATGATGACTATGATCACTCATCCCGCTATTCTAGCGGTTGGATTAGGCTTTATCTTAATGGCATTTCAGATTAAATTGCCCATCTTTATCGACAGTACTTTACTGGCATTAAGCAATTGTATGACTGCCTTCTCTATGATATTGATTGGTTCTATTCTTGGCCAGGTTGATTTTAAAAAAGTATTTGAAAAAGCCGTTGTGTATTACTCCATATTGAGATTGATCATTTTGCCTGCTTTAGTCTATCTATGTTTGTTTCTATTACAGATTGATCCATTGATCATCAAAGTAGCCGTTGTGATGGCAGCAATGCCTGCTGGATTAACGACTGCGATGTTGGCACAGAAATATAATCAGGATGCACTGTTTGCATCTAAACTCATCTTCATCTCAACACTAGGATCTCTCATTACTTTACCTTTAATCATTTATGCATTAGGTTAATCCTTGTATCAAGCCGGCTTTCATTTTATAATGTGGTATCAAATCAGTGAAGGAACATATGCGACTAAACAACTATATCAGTATGACTGGAATCTGTTCGCGCAGAGTTGCGGATGACTATATCAAAGCCAATCGAGTTAAAGTGAATAATACCTTAGCTGTTTTAGGAATGCAGATCAATGAAACCGATGAAGTAAGATTAGACGATGAATTAATAAAACCAAAAACTAAAACTGTTACTCTTGCGTATCATAAGCCAATTGGAATTACCTGTACAACAGACTTAAGTATTTCTAATAATATCATTGAAGCCATTCGTTATCCTGAGCGAATCTTTCCAATTGGACGATTAGACAAGGATTCTGAAGGTTTAATCTTATTAACCAATGATGGAAGTTTGGTCAATCGTATACTTAGAGCTGAAAACCATCACACCAAAGAGTATCTAGTCAGTGTGAATAAACCCATCACACCAATTTTTATACAACAGATGAGCAAAGGAGTCAGCATCTTTAATCCAGTGCGTAAGTGTATGACTGTGACTCTACCTGCAATTGTTCAATTGGTGAATACCTATACTTTCTCAATTCAATTAACACAGGGATTGAATCGTCAGATTCGTCGTATGGTATCAGCATGCGATTATAAGGTAACGGATTTAAAACGAATCAGAGTGATGAATATTAACTTAGCTAATTTAGAGAGGGGTCAATGGCGCATCTTATCTGATGATGAGATGAAGATTTTAAGTGAGATGCTTGATCAATAAACGATGGAACTATTAAAACAGAGAATCATAAAAGATGGATTTGTATTAGAGGGCCATATCATTAAAGTGGATAGTTTTTTAAATCATCAAATTGATGTGGAACTAATCAATGCCATGGGGCTTGAATTTAAAAGGCGCTTTAATCAAACTAAAGTTGATAAAATTCTAACCATTGAAGCATCGGGGATTGCGATGGCCGTTATCACAGCCCAGTACTTTAATGTACCAGTGGTTTTTGCTAAGAAGTTTGATGCCACTAACTTAGACCATGATCATTACTCAAGTTTGATCTACTCTTACACCAAACAAGCATCTTATCAAGTAAAAGTAGCCAAACGTTTCCTTTTAAAAGATGAGAATATCCTTATAATTGATGATTTCTTAGCCAATGGACAAGCCGTTGATGGATTATTGGATATCATCCATCAAGCTTCAGCCCATTGTGTGGGCGTCGGGATTGCGATTGAGAAAGGGTTTCAAAGCGGAGGCAAACACTTGCGAGAATTGAAAATCCATTTAGAATCACTTGCCATTATCGAATCAATTCAAGATAATATAATCAAATTTAGCGATAAATAAAGGGTTTATTCAATAAAATACCTTGAATTTTAAATCTTAGTAATCTAATATTGAAAGTATGAAAGAAATTTTAAACATAAGTAATCTTAGTAAGAGCTATGGAAACATTCAAGCCGTTAAGGATATTAGCTTAAGTGTTTATGAAGGGGAGTTATTTGCTTTTCTTGGCCCTAATGGAGCGGGTAAATCTACCACCATTAATGTTTTGTGTACTCTATTGAGTAAAGATTCTGGAGATATTTCAATCAATGGGTTTAAACTAGGTCAAGATGATGATCAAATTAGAAAGAATATAGGGGTAGTTTTTCAACGCTCATTTCTAGATGATTTATTGACTGTCAAAGAGAACCTAATGACTAGAGGTTCGTTTTATGGTTTAGAGAATCAAGAACTTCTACGTCGATTAAATGACTTAAGTCTACAATTATCGCTCAGTGAGTTTATCGATCGCCCTTATGGAAAACTATCGGGTGGACAAAGACGCAGAGCGGACATCGCTCGTGCTTTAATCAATCATCCGCGCATATTATTTTTAGATGAGCCGACCACTGGACTCGATCCACAAACCAGACATAATATCTGGAGCTATATTGAAGAATTAAGAAAGAAACATCATATGACCATTTTCTTAACCACCCATTATATGGAAGAAGCGGCATTATGTGATCGAGTTTGTATCATTGACCATGGGAGTATCTTAGAGTTAAGGACTCCTACTGAATTGAGAACTAAGTATGCCCCAACCCTATTAAAACTTAAAACCAAACAATTATCTGAAGAAGTCATCAAAGATTTTAAGTTTCCTTACCAAGTCAATAAGGATGGGTATGAATTGGTGATTCCAAACAGTAAGGCGGCATTAAAAGTACTCAACCAATATCAAGATCAAATTGATCATTTTGAAGTAGTAGAAGGAACCATGGATACGGTCTTTCTGGCCTTAACCGGACAAACAATTCGGGAGGATATCCAATGAATACAATCCTGCGCTTAAGCATTCGCAATCTCAAACTATTCTTAAGAGATAAAGCCTTGGTGTTTTTTAGTTTTCTGTCAGTTATCATTATTCTAGGACTCTATGTGATGTTTCTAGGAGAAATCCAAATTGATAATGTGAAGAGTATGATTGGATTTGAAATACCGCAGATTGATGCTTTGGTCTTTGCATGGATGCTACCAGGTGTCATTGCGATTGCTACCTTTACTCTAGCTTTAGGTAACATGGGACGTTTAGTCGATGATGCTAAAGATGAAAGTCTATCAGACTTCATGGTTTCACCAGTCAAACGATCTCAACTCATTCTTTCCTATTTAGTGGCCACCATTCTAATCAGTTTTGTGATTTCTATGGCGATGTTTGTTTTAAGTATCTTTATTGTTAAACTTAAAGGTGGACCATTCTTAGATCTCTATCAAATATCATCTTCAATTGGAGTGATTATACTATTAATCATTTCTTCAAGCTTACTGGCTTTGATCATTGCTTCCTTCATTAAATCTCAGAATACGTATGGTGTTGTGAATTCCATCGTTGGAACCTTTATTGGTTTTGTTACAGGAGCCTATATGCCGATGGGTATCATGCCTGTTATTATACAAGATATATTCAATAGTTTACCGGTATCTCAAGGGGCCAGTATTCTAAGACAAATCTATCTGAAACCCATACTAGCGGATGTTTTCAATGGAGCACCTGCATCGATGTTAGCAGATTATCGCTATTTCCAAGGAATCGATTTGAAGATCTTTGGTCATATATTATCGGTAGATTATATGTTGATGAGCATCGTTATTAGTATCATAGTGTTATTTGCCATTAGTCTTTTACGTTTCAAATCTTTAAGTAAGAAAATGTAGTCAAAAAGCTTAATTAGATTGACAAATAAGCGATATATCGGTATGATATTTGCATTACACTGACTAATTTAGACAGCGGTGCATCTGAGCAGGCGATGAACGAGAGTTCGTGGGGCTGGGCCAATATGGCAGCGGAAATATTCATCCGTGGGACAGAATTTGTTCTGCGGGTGTTTTTATTTATCTTTTGTAAAAAAGGAGGATTCTATGAATAAGATATACGCTCAAATTAAAAAGGTACTTTGGTGGATATTATTAGCCAATTTAGCTGTAGCCATAGCCAAGATATTAGTTGGGATGAGTATCAACTCTACTTCAGTTTTAGCGGATGGTTTTCACTCAGTAACCGATGGTTCAGGCAATATTGTGGGTTTAATTGGGATAGCCTTTGCTTCTAAACCAGTTGATCAAGACCATCCTTATGGGCATGCTAAATATGAAATGCTGGGTAGTTTAATCATTGCAGCAGTCTTGGTTTTCTTAAGCTTTGAGATCGTTCTTGAAGCTTACTCGAAATTCATGAATCCTGTTACACCTAATATCAGTGCATTGAGTTTAATTGTCATGGTCAGTACTTTAGCGATCAATTTATTCGTTACTATCATTGAGCATAAAGAAGGGGTTCGTTTAGGGTCAACCATTCTAACCAGTGATGCCATGCATACCCGTAGTGATGTCTTCGTTACGATTGGGGTAATCATATCATTGGTGATGGTTAAATTGGGTCTTCCTATCTGGATTGATCCATTGGTATCCTTGGTGGTTGTAGCCTTTATATTAAAAGCAGCTTATGGGATATTCAGTGATTCAAGTAAAATCCTTCTAGATTCAAAGGTAATAGAAGAAGAAGAAATCTTGCGTATTTTAAAACCACTTCCCCAAATCAAAGGGGTTCATGATATTAGATCACGTGGGACCAAACAATATGTTTTCATAGATATGCATATATTAATGGATGATAGAATGCCACTGAATGAATCTCACGAACTCGCTCATCAGATTGAACAACTCATTCAAGATAATTACTCTGATTTGATGGTACAAGTTATTACGCATATGGAACCTTATCTTGAAGAAATGTCGGTAGAGTTAAATCCAAAAGAATAGACGTACTTATAATTAGAATAAACCTAGGGCTTAATGATGTGGTCTCTAATCTTAAATCATTTAATCAAATTGAATTAGAATGAATCAATCAACATTTGATACAACATACTGTCTTTTAACTTTGAACTATCACCATTTAATAGTTCAACTAATTTGAAAGCAAAAGCTAAACTGGTGGCAGGACCACGACTGGTAATCAAGTGATCATCAACGACAACAATCTTAGATTGATAATCGGCTTTTGAGAATAACTCAGTATATGAGGCACTTGGATAACTGGTGATTGAGCGATTTTCTATGATACCTGCTTTTTCTAAAACAATCGGAGCAGCACAGATGGCGGCTATAAATTTATCTGGATTTGTATTAAATCGTTTGATTAAAGAAATGAGTGTTTCATTGTCTCTAAGATTAACTGCTCCAGGCATTCCACCTGGTAAAACAAGCATATCATATTCATCCATATTGGCTTCTAATAGGCGATCAGCTTGGACGGTGATGTGATGTGAACCACTTACCATCAATGAACTTAATCCAAGCATATCACATTGGATATTGGCTCTACGTAAGACATCCACACAAGTCAAAGCTTCGATTTCCTCAAAGCCATCCGCTAATAATACTGCTACTTTTTTCATAGTTACCTCTGTTCTATTATATCAGGATTGCTTGTATACAGACATAAAACACATCTGTGCTAAAATAAAAGACCCATAAATTATTCTTTATGGATCTTTTGATTCACTGTGTTAAATTTAATAATTATTCAACGGGTTTAAAACGACGTTTAGCTGAATAATGGGTATGCAATAATTCATGGGCAATATGACTACCTGGTTCTTTAAGGAAGTTGGTATACAGATCTTTGATTTGTTGATTCTCGTGAGATTTACGATGATTGCGGGTCTTATCTTCCGCATAGAGCACATCAGCTCTCAGTTTCATATATGACTTCCCAATCGTATTGCGAATATTCGCATTGACGATGGATTGACCACCACCATTGATACAACCTCCAGGACATCCCATGATTTCAATGAATGCATAAGGCGATTTATTATTGCGGATATCATCTAAGAGTGGTTTAGCTAGTTTCATACTATGAACAACCGCAACTCTAATGATTTGACCATTGATATCTAGACTGGCTTCTTTAACACCTTCAACGCCTCTTAAGGCTACGAAATTGACATCCTCAAGGGTTTTCTTCGTTAAGATTTCAGTGACAGTTCTAAGCGCAGCTTCCATTACACCACCGGATGTTCCAAAGATAACACCTGCACCCGTATATTCACCAAACATATCTTGATCAAATTCTTCATTTGGTAAAGACTTAAAATCAATCCCATAGAGTTTTATCATCTTACCCAATTCACGGGTGGTTAATACTGCATCCACATCTTGAATCTTAGAATGCTTATTCAAGCGTTTCTTCTCTTCTTTTTTAGCGATACAAGGCATGATGCTGACTACATAGATATCTTTAGGATCGATGTTTTTAGCTTGTGCATAGTAGGATTTTAAGATGGCTCCAAACATCATATGAGGACTCTTGCATGAAGATACATTCTTAATCAGATCAGGATATTCAAATTCCATATAACGAATCCAACCAGGACTACATGAGGTTATCAAGGGTAGAGTACCATTATTTTGGACTCTATGAATGAACTCAGTTCCTTCTTCCATAATGGTAAGATCTGCCGCATAGTTGGTGTCATAAACTCTCTTAAAGCCAATTCTTCTTAGAGCAGCAACCATTTTACCAGTTACACCGGTTCCAATTGGCATCCCAAACTCTTCACCAAGTGAGGCTCTAACCGCAGGCGCTGTTTGAACGATGACTGTTTTAGAAGGGTTGTTTAGTGCAGCGATAACATTATGAATTTCTTCTTTTTCACTCAGAGCACCGACAGGGCATACATTGATACATTGTCCACATTGCATACAGTTGACTTCACTGAAACTATAATCACAGACTGGTCCAACCTTGGTTTTAAATCCACGACCAATATAATTTAGAATACCTAAACCTTGGGTTGTCTTGCACATCTCAACACATCGTCCACATAGAATACATTTAGACGAGTCACGAACGATTCCATCAGCAACGATATCAAGCGATGCTGGAGTTAGTTCTCCTTCAAAGACACTTTGTCTAACGTTAAGTTCTTGGGCCAGTGTTTGAAGCTCACAATTTTGATTTCTAATACAATACAGACAATCTTTACAATGATTGGAGAGGATTAATTCAATCGTCTTACGACGACTATCGAGGGCTCTTTTAGAGTGAGTGAATATCTCCATATTCTCAGTAAGGGGATAGTTACATGCGGTTACTAAGGAACGAGCTCCCTTAACTTCAACCACACACATCCGACATGCGCCACTTTGATTGATATCTTTTAGATAACATAAGGTAGGAACTTGGAAACCAGCCTGTTTAGCCGCTTGTAGAACGGTTAGAGAACTGTCAACTTCAACTTCTCGTTGATTGATCTTAATTTTTATCGTGTTCATAGTTGACTCCTAAGTTCTTTGAACTGCCCCAAATGGACAGGTTTGAATACAAGCTGCACACTGAATACACTTGGCATCATCGATTACAAATGCTTCTTTACCTAGGACTCCAGTGATTGCATTGGATGGACATCCTTTGGCACATAGACCACACTTACGGCATAAATCTTTATCAATTGAGTAATCCAATAGATTTTTACATACTTTAGCTGGACATTTCTTATCAACCACATGGGCTAAGTATTCATTTTTAAATAAGCGTAAGGTTGATAGAACTGGATTAGGAGCGGTTTGACCCAGTCCACATAATGAACTATCTTTGACATGAATCGCTAGACTTTCGAGTTGATTTAAAGTCTCTAGAGTTCCTCGTCCTTCACATACATCATTCAACAATTCTAATAGACGTTTAGTTCCGATGCGACAAGGGGAACATTTTCCACAAGATTCATCTACGATGAAATCCATATAGAATCGTGCCACGTCAACCATACAGTTGTCTTCATCTAAGACAATCATTCCACCTGAGCCCATCATTGAACCTAAGGCAACCAGATTATCAAAGTCAATCGGGGTATCTAGATTCTCTTCAGTTAAACAACCACCACTGGGTCCACCGGTTTGAACGGCTTTGAAATTCTTATTATTAGGGCATGCGCCACCAATTTCATAGATGACTTCTCTTAGGGTTGTCCCCATTGGGATTTCAATTAAACCAGTATTGGTAATCTTACCCCCTAAGGCAAAGACTTTGGTTCCCTTGGATTTTTCAGTTCCAATCGATGCAAACCAATCCGCTCCTTTATTAAAGATGGGAGGAACATTAGCGAATGTTTCAACATTATTAATGATCGTCGGTTTACCCCAAACACCTTTGATGGCTGGGAAGGGAGGCTTAACATTAGGCATACCTCTTTTACCTTCAATTGAGGCAATCAAAGCGGTTTCTTCACCACATACAAAGGCCCCGGCACCCAATCTAATTTCAATCTCGAAATCAAAGCCACTGGATAGAATATTCTTGCCTAATAAGCCTAAGTCTTCAGCTTGCTTAATCGCAATTTTTAAACGTTCAACTGCGATGGGGTATTCAGCTCTAATATAGATATAGCCAGTATGAGATCCAATCGCAAAGCCCGCAATCGTCATGGCTTCAATTACACAATGCGGATCACCTTCCAAAATGGAACGATCCATAAAGGCTCCAGGATCACCCTCATCAGCATTACATATGACATACTTTTCAGCACTGTCTTGATTGGCTGCGAATTGCCATTTTAAACCGGTTGGGAACCCGCCTCCACCACGTCCACGAAGACCAGAGATCTTCATCTCTTCAATGACTTGGGTCGGAGTATAAGTACTTAGTATTTTAGCTAAGGCTTGATAACCATCTAAGGCGATATATTCATTGATGTCTTCAGGATTGATGACACCACAATTTCTTAATGCGATTCTTTTCTGTTTGACATAGAACTTCGTTTTTTCAATCTCAAAAATGGATTCTTTGGTTAATTCATCGATATCAGCCATTTCTAACCGTTTAACAGTTCTACCTTTATATAAGTGTTCATTGACGATGTCATCTACATCACTTAACTTAACTTTATTATAGAAAGTCTTATCAGGATAGATGGCAACAATGGGTCCTTTTTGACATAAGCCAAAGCATCCAGTTTTAACGACTTTCACTTCGTCACTTAGACCTTTTAAGCGAATGCTTTCTTCGAATCGTTTGACCAATTCTAAGGATTTAGATGATGTGCAGCCAGTTCCTGCACAGATTAAGACATGTGTTCTTTCCATAGTGGCTCCTATTTAGCTCCGGTTAAGGTATAAGCTTCGAGTACGGTTCCATGCTTAATATGGCTTTCAATGATCTCTTCAACCTTTTTGGGTGTTACTTGAAAATAGGTTGTTTTAATCCCTGATTGATTGATGATTTCGACGATTGGTTCATGAATGCACATTCCAATACAACCAACCATTTGAATGGTGCATGGTAAATTATCCTTCTCAATTAAGGTCATGATGGTTTTCATCACAGGTCTTGCTCCAGATGCGATGCCACAAGTCGCCATACCAACTAGAATTCGGTATTTGGCAGTGCCTTGTCTTAGGGTAACCTTTTTCAATGCATCTTCTTTAATCTTATTCAGATCTTCAATACTTTTCATAATCCATTCCTCCTTGGCATTTCTGGATAGCCTGATTGATTGTATACTCAACCCACTCTAATACTTCATAGGTATTTAAGGGTAGGGGTGCGACTGTTTCAGCAATTTGCTTACTGTTGAATTGATATATCTGCTGATGATAATCAAATAATATATCGAGTTCTAAATCGGGATGGTCATTCAAGATTAATAAGGCTAGTTCACCAATGTTTCCTAGTGGGGGATTATCCCAATGTTTGGTTAACCAAGTACCCTTAATTAGAGTACCTTGATTCACAATTGAATCCAGAGTGAACTTCCCATCACACTGATTGACCATCTGTTTGAAGAAGGGAACACCTAAGCCAATATTTCGGGTAGTTCTGGTTGTGAAGAAAGGATCTTCAACCTTATTTAATATGGCTTCATCCATTCCACATCCATTATCCTCAATACTTAAACTAATCCACTCATCTTCAACGATATACTTCCATTTGATGCAGTTGGCTGCAGCACTTAGCGAATTCTGCAATAAGTCCATACTGATCATAGCGATATCTTGCATCAACTTGATCTCCAGAAGGCTTCGTATTCTGAAGTACTTATGGGATAAGCACACTCTTTAATCTCACTTAGTCGATGGGCATCAGAATTGATGAAACAGGGCAATTCTGAGTATTGGGGATATTCTAACTTGAAGCGCTCTATATCCTTTACTTGATTGAGTTCAATTCCATCGATATTGAGTTGACTTGGGATAAATCCCAACTGTTCTATGATGCCATTTCTTCGATCATAGATGTGAGCTAAGACTGCTTTTCCATGATTCTGGTGGATTACTGTAATGCATTCATCTAAATTGGCATTTAATGAATGGATTAAGGCTACTTCTTCATATCCTATGATTTCATCTTCAATTCCATATAGGTTTTGATTACCGAAGTATTCAGGCTTATTGACTTGATCGCTTTGGACGCTTTGTAGCCAAGCTTGCATTTTTTGACATTCATCTTGATGTTTGAAATAGGCTAAGATGTGAACTTCTTCAATGCTTTGAAGTTCAAGTCCATATAGATAGTTTAGATGCGCCATTTTAGCAACATGAGCAAGTATGGCTTGTTGCTTTAGACTGTTGTGATCACAGACTGCTATCAGATCTAGTTGATTCAACTTAGCCATTCTAACGATATTATTGGGACTCATTTCATCTTCAGCACAAGGTGATAATCCTGAGTGGATATGCAAATCATAATTCATCTTTATAATCCTATTTGAATCAGTGAACGAATCGTCTCAAAGGCACTTAGAGGACTGATAATGACGGGTATTAAATTCTTCTTAGCACTTTCCAATACTGCTTCATCTACCGTGTTATCATCGATTAAGATGACACAAGCGAATTCTTTAAGGGCTGCGATGGCAATCACGTTTTGATGGGTTTGCATGGTTATCCAGATTTGATTAGATGATCCATGGCCCAATATATACGATAGTAGATCACCACTGATTACTCCCTTGATGGGATTGTCGATGGCTTCAGGATTAAGACTTTTCCAATGGGTTAGTTCTACTAATTCTTTAACGATCATGTGCTTTCTCCTTTACGTCTAAACGCAATCTTTAAGTTGGTTCCTTGTGGACTGCTTTGAATACTAAACATATCCGCATTCTTTTTTATGTTACATAATCCAAGACCTGCTCCAAAGCCCATCGATTGAGCCACTTGATCGGCGGTAGAGAAGCCTGGTTCCATGGCTAAGCTTATGTTCTTAATCCCAGGTCCAATATCATTGAAATTTAGAGTAATCCATTCATTATCCACATATAAGTAAATGTTTCCTCCCTTAGAGTGAATAATCATATTAATTTCAGCTTCATAACAGGCAATTGATAAACGTTTTATTAGAGCAGAATCCATTTCTAGATTCTTAATCAGTTTCTTTATCTCGCTTGATATACTGCCAGCAATTTGATAATCATTGGGTACAATCGTATATGTTCTAATCATATTTGATGGCCGTTTTTAATCCTTCCTTATATAGAACTCCACCTGCTTCAAACATAGAAAGGGGGGTTGTAAAGATGTTTAGTTCCATCGAAGCGGCTAAATCAATATTGTCTTCACTGAGCCTTTTATTACGACAATAGACGATGGTTTGAATATCCATCATCTCAGCTGTTCTCAGTGATTGAGCATTGGCTAGACCCGTTATCAGTAAGGTTTGGTTACAGTTGGTTACAATCATTGCCAAGGCATCACTCATTAAATCTGTACAGAAGACATAATAGTAATCTCTTTGTAAGATATATGAATCAAATAGCGTAATGGGTTTAGCTTGTAGGAGTTGTATCATCTCATGCAACTTCATATTAACTCTTTAGTTCATCTTTAATAATCTGTCTAATATCATTCTCAAGAGATTTATTGTTACTGGCGTTGCCATATACTTGGCCATCTAAGACAGCAACAGGAGCCAATCCACAAGCACCTAAACAACGAGTCGCATCTAAAGAGAAGAGTTTATTTTCAGCGGTACCATTCACTGGACTGTTGGTTAGAATTTTAATACGATCTAAAAGCAACTGCGAGCCTTTGACATAACACGCAGTTCCCATACATACATTGACAACATGTTTACCCTTAGGTTCAGTTGTGAATTGGGTATAAAAACTTACCACTCCATAGATTTCTGCAATCGGTACATCAATCGCTAAACTGATCTTTTCCATGGCTTCAAAAGGGATATAACCCAAGTCATGTTGAACATCATGAAGCATCAATTTAATTGGACCTTTCTTATCTCTGTGCTTTAAGATAATTTGATCAATCTGTTTAAGACTCTCTTGATTTAGTTGCATATAGACTCCTTAATTTAACTTGTGATAATTATAACATACTCTGATTAAGTGTCCATACTTAAGTCGAAAATAAGTGTGAAATATGAGCAATTTATGCTAAAGTTTCAACATATTTTAGAATGGAAGCGCATTCACTTATCTGTTTGTCTTCATCATAGAAATGACAGGGTTGACATAGCTGCTAATAATACCTACAATAAAATTATCTATGTGAAACGATGAGACTAGATAATTTAGTCCGGGGAGGATCACAATTTGAAAAAAATACTAAGTTTACTGATGGTAACAGCGTTGCTTATTTTATTTGCACTACCGACTTTTGCGGCTACGGATGTGAATCCCAATGAACAGGCAGTGCTTACTCGCTTTGGGGCTGGATGTGTGGTGGATGGGCATACTCTAACGCCAACTATGGATAATCAAAACATGGCTCGTAATTTCTTTTTGATGGATGGGGTTGATTTTACTCTGACTGAATCTACTTTAGTCATTGATGCAATTGATGACATCTGTGATGTTATTAAGGATTATCCAGCTATTGTTAAATCAAGTACTTTACGTGTACAAATATTTAACTCCTTAGCTGACTTGCCTTTAGTAGCTAAACAAGAGATTTTAGCCTTGGCTCAAAATGCTGCAGATGGTATAGAATCCATTGATATATCCTTTGAATATGATTTTGAGTCTAAAGTAGCCAGCATCATCGGGGCTGATTCTGAAGTAATGGTTAGCGCTGAAATTAGTCTTACATCAGTAATTGTAAAAAACACTGGTTATGATGGGAATGCTACGATTTGGTTGATTTCATTATTATCACTGAGTATGATTACGGGAGTAGTACTGGCAAAGAAAAAGCATCTGCTAGTCCGTAAACCATAAGAAGATATGTTTATTAAGTTGATTAAAAAAGTAATGGTCGCTCTTTTGATTGTACCATTGCTTTTTTGTGCACTTGAATATGGTTTTTTCTATTTCACTTTGAAACCCTTAATTGATCCAATGATTTCAATGGCTGGTTTATTAGTATCAGATTCAGCCATTGATTTTGGGGATGATTTAGATAGTATCTATGTTGAGCAGGATTTTACTGATCGTGGGACAGTGCCCTTATCTGAGGTAGTTATACCTTATGTGGGAACCTATTATGCTCGGATTGAAAGTCCAAGAGTTGGCTTATCGGTTCGATTATATTGGGGAGATAGTCTTAAAATACTTCGTAAAGGTGCAGGTCAATATATCGGCAGTAATTTACCTGGATTTAAGAAACCACTACTAATAGCAGGTCATAATATCACAACCTTTAATCCCATTCAAAATATGATTGTAGGAGATTTGATCACAATCAAAACCAATTATGGACAATACATCTATGAAGTATATGAAATCGCAATCAAGAAGAGTATGGATACGGAAGCGTTTAATCTTGAACGCTCGGAAGAGATTCTAATCATGTATAGTTGTTACCCATTCCATATTCTTAGAAGTCATAAATATGATCGCTTTATTGTATACGGTAGAAGGATATCTGGACCAGATATTAAGTAAATGCCAATGAACAATAATAATGAAAGATTACGTTTACCAATCGCTTATCTGACTTCCTTTGTTTTAAGTATATTACTGACTGTTTTGGTCGCGTTGTTTGTTTTTAAACAGACCTTTTTTACTCAGCAAGCGGTATTCAAGGCATTTGATCAATCGTCTTATGTAAACATAGCTAGAGAATCTCTAATTGAGAATAGTAAAGAAATCATCATCCAATATGGAGTGGATGAAAGCATCATCGATGATTTGTATAATCCAATTCAGTTTGAAGAGGACTTAAAAGGATCTCTACAATCCATTTGGACTAAACAAGTTTATCAAATTGATTCAAGCATTTTAGACACTGAAATTAAAGCTCGTTTGAATCAGTTTCTAGTCAACCAAGGCTTGACGATTACGACTGAAGTTCAAGTTGGGATTGATGAAGCAAGTCAATTGATTATAGATGAGTATCAAAAGAAAAGTACGATACCATTATTAAGTGCTTATCGCTCGATCATGGTGACTTATGAGAAATATCTTAACTATTCAGAGCTTATCTTAGGTGTTTTATTGATTGGATTGACTTACTTTTTATATCGTTTATTGTCTAAATCGAAAGTTTCTCTCTTCATAGGGTATGCATTAGCGACCTCAAGCTGGTTGATGTTTCTGTTAGCCTTATACTTTAGAGTCGATGGTTTCTATACTCGAATTCAGATTCGTCCAGAGTATATCAATAAACTGTTGGTTATATTAGGATCGAATACCTTAAATCTATTCATTTATCTATCTCTGGGAGGGATTGGTTTATCACTGTTTCTCTTTTATATGGCCTATCATAAAGATAAATCATAAAGAATCTCTTATCTTAGTCTTATGCTATAATGAGTTAAAGTAATTGTCATAGTTATCTAAAGGAGGTACATGAATGACTGAAACTAAAATAATCAAGCAGAAGAAAAAACATCCTGTATTATGGACTTTTTTGATTACCTTTATCGGAGTACCCTTATTGGCTTTAGCTGTTTTATTTGGGATGTTATCGAGTGCTAAGAAAGTTAATTTGACTTATACAGATGCTGATTTACAGTCCTATATCCAAAAAGGAGGGATTGTCTTTGGTGCAGACCATGCCAGTTTAGAAGACCTATTCAGTGGGAATTATCAATCAGTCGGATCTAAACGCCTCGATGTTAAAGTCACCAGTGAAGAAATATCCGCTGCTCTAAATGCCTCAATTCAAGCCAATAGTGTGCTTACCGATATCAGAGTTAAGTTTTTAGATAATAATAAGATAGTTGCTTCAGCGGTAGTCAGCAGTAATCTATCAAAGGTATTCGAGATAGCACCTGAAACCAAACAATATGAAACCTATATCAATCAAATCAAGGGTAAATCAATCTATATCGAAGGAACCTTGGTTCAAGGAAGCACCCAACCATTTGAAGCTCATATCGATAAGGCCTATGTAGGAAGTATTCCAGTTCCAGCTGATGTGAATCCTCAAACTAAAACATTAGGAACCTTAGTAAATGATTTAATAAAAGATATTCCAGGCCTTAATATTGAAGAATTCTCGTTTGATTCAACGGGTTTACAGTTTAAAGGGACCATTCCAACAGAAATAAAGGGAATTGCCGGTCAATAAAATATTGTCTTATGATTTGACTATCAATTTTACCTGTTTCATTCTTGGGTAATTGTTTAACCAGTACGATTTTATCAGGAAGAGACCATAGATCGATATGTGAAAGCATACGAGAAGTGATCTCTTTTTTTGTTCGCCTGATGATTGTTTGATCTTTTACGCTACATAGAACACCTATGGACTTGTTTGAGAATGCCACTGCTTTGACTTCATTGATGTTGAAGTGTTGGCTGATGATTGTTTCAATTTCATGTAGATTGACTAGATAACCATTGATCTTAATAATCTCACTTTGGCGATAAGCAAAGCTAAGATTGCCCAATTCATCCATTAAACCCATATCACCCGTATGAACATAGACAACTCTATTATGGGTTTTAAGGGTGTTCTTAGTTGCTTCTGGATCATTATAGTAGCCCATCATAATGGTTGGACCACTCACTAAGATTTCTCCTAACTCATTGGCCTTACAAAACCAATTGCTGCTTTGATCGTATATCTTAATCGTGTTGCCTTTGAATGCTTTACCAACTGTATTAGGAATCGTTTCATTTTGATCAGTGACACTACACGCCGTTACTGTTTCAGTCAATCCATAACCAATTTGAAGTTTAGCTAGACTGTTGTTTTGTGAAGCAATTTTATTGAAAGTATCAACTAGGGATTGATCGATGGTTTCTCCTCCAACAAAGGCTTGCTTAAGAAAAGATAGATCTTGATTGATAAAAGCTTTGGTTTTAAATAGTTGATGATAGAGTTGAGGAACACCAATGATATAAGTAGGCTGATATTTAAGAATGGCTTTAGTAAAGTTTTGACTAGAGAAACGAGGGACTAGTATGGCAGTTCCTCCTAAACAAAGTGGGGTATGGAGTCCAACTCCTAAACCAAACCCATGAAAGAAAGGTAGTATCGCAAGCATACTCTCTTTGGTTGGGATGGGATTGATGCATTCTTTCATTTGATCAACTAAACTATTTAGATTGGAATTTGATAGACAGATGGCCTTATGTTCACTATTTGAACCACTGGAGAATAGTATCAAGGCCATTGGATTGGTCTGTCTAATATTCTTTGGATTTAAGTTTGATGTTTTATTTAGAGCTAAAATATGAGGTCCTTTAATTGGTCTATTCTTTATTTTTATGAGTGTTTTTTTATAACCGGTCAGTGAATCACTCAAGGGTAGAATGATACAGGGAATAGGGATATCAATGTTTTGATAGCGTTGATATAAAATATCCATGGTTATCCAGACATCACAATCGGCTTGATTTAATCGTTTTAAAAGATTATGGGTTGAACTCATGGGATGAATCATAACCGCCACTAAACCTAAGTAATTTAGGGCATATATACTCACAACAGCCTGATAGGTGTTGGGTAAAACCAAGGCTACATGCTTGGTTGTGGGTGGAAAACTTGCATTTAGATTTGAAGCCATTTCTTCGATGTCATGCCACAACTGAGCATAGGTCCAAGTCTGTTTACCCATCCGACAAGCGTTGGCTTCAGGATACTTTAGAACTGAATCATGTAGCTTATCAATCATAGACTCAGCCATTGGGATGCTCCATAAACTGACTAAAAGTTTCTAAAGCCTGGCCAAAACTGATTCCTTCTCCTATGCGATCATCCATGGTAAAAGTAATAGGAAGTCTTGAGTTTTCTATCTTACCCATCACGATAAATAATGAGGCAGTTCCCCAGTTGAATAGATAATGATGGGGTGCTTTTAAACCAATACTATTGAGATTGGCTATGATACATGAGGCATGGAGTGGATCATCCTTGATGATAGAGCTGGGTAATAGATTGTGTCTATCGAGAAAGGCAGCACTGCTGACACCCATATCTAGAATGCTTTTAGGAAGATATCGCATCCATGCCAACATCTTATCAGAACTACCACCTTTGACATTACGAACTTCAGATATGATGTTTTGAAGTAATGTGTGAATATCATTTAGACTCATAGTAGGTTTGAGGCTTAATTTAGTTAAGCTCAAGTTACCTACTTCATGTTTGTTCTGTTTGATGACCGTTGATAGAGTAAATTGATTGTGTTGGTAGAGATGATGATGCATCACGAAACGATTCATTTCAGGATGAATGGCTACTGTTTTATTGAGTGCATATATAAAATAGGAGAATAGACTCACACTTTGTTTCTCTAGAAAAGGTAAAAGTAATGTGATATCTAAATCTAAGTTAATAAGGATTGATGCTTCAGTTCGTTTACGAATCAGACTGAGTTCAACTTGTTGATATGGTTCTAGGGGTATTCTTACTCCATCAGAGCGTTTCATAAAGACTCCTTTTGTTTATTATACAGTATCCTTATATTGAATGATTGATTAAAATAAGCGACTTAAGTTAATTCAGTTTGACCTTTAACCAATGAAGCATAACGACCATTGATTTCCATCAAGGTATCATGATCACCGCGTTCAATGATTTCACCTTTTTCGATGACTAGAATAGCGTTTGAATGTCTAACGGTTGATAAGCGATGAGCGATGACGAAGGTGGTTCTTCCTTCCATCAATTGATCCATACCTTTCTCAATACTGCGCTCAGTTCTAGTATCGATGGAAGATGTGGCTTCATCTAAGATTAATACTTTTGGATTATTGACAGCTGCTCTAGCGATATTTAGTAATTGTCTTTGTCCAGCTGATAATTCTGATCCATCAGATGTGATGATCGATTGATACTGTAATGGAAGTTTAATGATGAAAGAATGGGCATTGGCTAATTGAGCTGCTTCGATGCATTGTTGATCCGTCGCATCGAGTTTTCCATAACGAATATTCTCCATGACTGTTCCAGTAAATAGGTGGGTATCTTGCAGAACCATCGCCATACTTTGTCGTAAGACTGATCGTTTTAGAGATGAGATTGAGATGTTATCTAAGGTAATAGAACCTTCTTGAATATCATAGAATCGTGAAATTAAATTGGTAATCGTTGTTTTACCTGCCCCAGTTGAACCTACAAAGGCAATCTTTTGACCTTTTTTCGCATAGAAACTGATGCCTTTTAAAACTTCTATATCTTTAACATATGAGAAATGAACATCTTCAAAGCGTACTTCTCCATCAATTATTTCTGTACCTATGGCATTCTCTGTATCCATTTCAATGGGTTCATTGAGAACTTCAAAGATTCTTTCAGCACTGGCTAGTCCAGCTTGAATGGTGGTATATTGCATCGCAATTTCATTGAGTGGACGAGCAAATTGACGTGTGGCATTTAAATAAGCACCAAGGGCTCCAACACTTAGTGCTCCACTGATACATAACATGGCACCACCGGTTGAGATGATGGCATAATTAAGGGCGTTTAGATTCATCATGACAGGAATCATAATGCCAGACCATGATTGAGCATGGAAGGCCTTATCTTTAAAATCAGCATTATATTGACTGAAATCATGCATGTTTCGTTCTTGATGGTTGAAGAGTTGATTGACTTGTTGGCCTTCCATTGTTTCTTCGATGAAACCATTCAATGCTCCAATGGAAGCTTGTTGTAGTCTAAAATATTTGCGACTTTGATTGATGATGCGATTGATTAAGAATGAAAAGATAGGCAATATTAATAAAGTAATAAAGGCTAGCGGAATAGATAGTATAAACATCATGATGACAGTACCCACCAACATCAAACTACTATTGACAATCGAAGCCATTGAATTGGTGATGGCTTCAGCGATTAAGTCAATATCATTGGTAAATCGACTCATCAATTCCCCATGGGTTTTACTATCATGATAGGGTAAAGGAAGATTTAAGACATGTCCATAGAGCTCTTTACGCAGATGAAAGACACTGACTTGACTGACTTTAACCATCAGTTGAGTTTGAATCAGAGTACTGATGATTTGAGTGAGATAGATGCTTCCTAGAATCAACATAAAATAAATTAAATAGTTGAAGAATGCAGAAACACTGATTTGATTCGATAGAGTCTTTTGGATTTCACTGATTAAAGAACGAATGGCATAAGTACCCGCAAGCATACATAGAGTAGAAAGAATCGTCACAAATAAAACAATCCCAAGCAGTACTTTATTCTTACCTAAAAACCGACTCATTTGTTTAAGCGTTGCTTTAGCGTTTTTAGGTTTACCACCATAGATGGCACCTCGTCCTGGCATGATAGATCCGGTACGAACGGGTTTAATCTCCTGAGCCATCAAAATCACCCTTTCCGCTTTGTGAAGCAATAATCTCTTGATACACTAAATTATCTTTAGATAGGCTCTGATGATTTCCCATCCCAACGATTTTGCCGTTATCTAAGACAATGATTTTATCCATTGAAGCCACACTGGATATCTTCTGAGCGATCATCAATAAGGTAAGATCAGAGTAATAATGATTGAGGGTATGTTTAATGGTTTGCTCAGTTGCCCCATCTAGAGCACTGGTACTATCATCTAAAATCAGTATTTTAGGATTGATGGCTAAGGCTCTGGCGATGCATAAACGTTGTTTCTGTCCACCAGAGAAATTAACACCACCCTGATATACTTGCATATTGAGTTGTTGATCTTGCTTTTTAATAAAGGCATCAATATTTGAATGAGCCAATAATTCCCATGCCTTATCTTCACTTAAACTTGGATTACCATATCTTAGATTATCTAAGATGGTGCCACTGAATAGGACATTCTTTTGCGGTACTACACCCATTACAGAACGCACTTGATTTAGAGTATATTTGTTTAGGTCGATTCCATCAATCTTAATCGTTCCTGAATCTGGTTCAAGTAATCGGGTTAACAGTTTTATTAAAGTAGTTTTACCACTGCCAGTTGAACCAATAATACCCGTCTTTTGACCTGATTGAATCGTAAAACTCAGATCATCTAAATCAGCTATGGGACTTTGTTTATTGTATCTGAATGTAACATGCTCAAATTCGATCTGACCAAGATGGATTATATTGGCTGGATTGGATGATTTATCATCAATCGAAGCTTCGGTATTAAAAACTTCAGCAAGTCTAACAAAGGATGCTTTAGAACGTGAGAACATGGTTAAAGTCATCGATAGCATCATCATAGAATTCATGGTAAAGATCATATAGTTGATGAATACAAGTAATTGACCAACGCTTAAGTTCTGATCGATGATGATTAAACGAGATCCATAAGCCATTAAACCAAGGGTTGAACTAAATAGAACCAACATCATGGTTGGATTGAGTAGGGCGATTAAGCGATTGGCTTTTTGACTGGCATGCATTAGAGTTTCATTGGAAACTTCAAAGCGTTTTTCTTCATAGGACTCACGCACAAATGACTTAATGACTCGAATATTAATCAAGCCTTCTTGAAGGGTCTTATTGACCTTATCAATGGCTTTCTGCATAGAAACAAACAAAGGATAAGCTTTCTTTAATAAGATATAGAGTAGGATACTAAGCACTGTTTCAGCCACAAATATCAAAAGAGATAGACGCTTATTGGTAAAGTAAGCCATCACAACCGCACTCACCAACATGACGGGTGCTCTAACCAACATTCTAAGGCTTTGTAGGGTGGTCGATTGAACAAAGTTGATATCATTGGTTGCCCGTGTGATGAGCGATGAAACACCCAACTGATGCATCTCTTGATCAGAAAAGCTTTGGACCTTATTGATTAAAGCCTGTCTTAGATTATAGGCAAATCCATTACTAGCCTTGGTTGCACATAGGACACTGACTAAACCAATGATGACACCAAATACTGCCAATATAGCCATAATAATTCCTGTTTGAATGATCATACTGGTATTTTTAGATGGTATATATGTATCAACAATCGTCGACATCAATCTAGGCTGTGAGAGTTCTATGATGACCACTGTCGCAGTAAAGAGGATACCAAAAAGGGCAGTGTTCAGTTCTTTTTTAAAATAAGGGTAAAATTGTTTAATCATTGAAGTCCTTTAAGTTATTCAACATCTTCTCAAAGAGCATATTGAGGGTTTCTTTATCTTGAGCACTTAATCCAGTGACCATACTATCGTTTAAACGATTGAAATCAGTATGGATGAGTTGTGCCACTTCATTACCCTTATCACTGAGATAAAGATGCTGAATGCGCTTATCTAAGGTATTCTCTACTTGTATCACCAGTTGAGCTTTGATCAAGCGTTTGATACTGATTGAAATGGTTTCTTTTAGAGATTCACTTAAAATGGCTAAATCTTTACGTGTAATCCCAGGATTTTCTTGAATGAGGAACAATAATCTAGGTTGACCGAAGTAAAGACCCACTCGATCTAAATAACTAGAGACCAATTGACGATGTCTTTTACTTAAGATTCTAAAATTCCTTTGTAGAGTCCGATCGTCCATTTTACCTCCGATAGTTAACCGACTAACTAATTATACGCAATTACTAAAAAAGATTCAATTATTTAAGCAAATTTCTTTACAAGCTAAATCTAAAGGAGTATATTGGTTAAGTTGGTTAATCATTTAGGTGCTTAATCATGTGAAAGGAGTGCCATGTTAGATAAGAAAATGACCCATGAGTTTATGGCTAAAGTGATGAACTTACAGCGTATCTCACGACGTCAACACAAAAGTAAACATCGTATGTTGGGAATGATGCTGGTTGGTATCCATTCTGCAGCAGAGGGTGGGGTAGCTCGCGTAACTCAGATTAGTGAGAAACTAGAGATTACTAAAGCAGCTGCTACTCAAATGGTGGATACTTTAGAGAACCTCGGATATGTTGAAAGAGTTTATGATGATGAAGATAAACGTGTAACTCTAGTTAAAATGACCCCTCAAGGTAAACAAGAATTAGATCAAATCTTAATTGATTTCAGTACTTACATGGATGGCCTAATCACATTTTTAGGACCTGAGGATACACAAAGAATGAGTGATTTACTCGATAAGATGATTGAATATACCCTGAACGCAACCCATGGTTCAGAAGAAAAGAAATAGAGGCAACCTATGCTTAGATTAAAAAGTTATTTAAAACCATTCATATTTACTCTACTATTGGCGGTTGGATTATTGTTTGTGCAGGCTTTTGCTGATTTAAACTTGCCTAATTATATGTCTAACATCATCAATGTAGGAATTAATCAAAAGGGTGTGACCAATGCGAGTCCCGATGCACTGAGTGAACAGGGCTTTAAATTTGTCAATGCTTTGGCGACTGATGCTCAAAAGATTACTTTAGCTGATTCATATACTTTAGTAGCTAATCCAAGTGCTGAGCAGATTAAGCAATATCCATTTGCTAAGGATAATCTGATTTATATTTTAGGTACGACTACTAAAGAAGAAAGAAATACTTTAGATTTAGTCTTTGGTCAATCCGTTTGGACGATGATCAACCTAGCTAAACTGCAGGGTGGTGGTTCAGGTACGATGATATCGACTGGAACCATGGATCTTTCCAAACTTTATATGTTTGCTGATCAGATTAAGTTAATTCCTGCGCCTGTTTTAGCTGAAGCACAGAGCACATCCTTAGCGATGGCTGATGCGCTTAAGAAACAAACAGGGGTTGTAATCGCACGTGCATTCTACACTGAACTAGGTGTAAATATGGATAATGTCCAAATGAGTTATATCATCAATACCGGTCTTATCATGATTCTGATTACGATGATTGGAGCAGTTGCGATGATTCTAGTCGTATTTCTATCCTCACGGATGGGGGCATCACTGGCTCGTAACTTGAGAAATGATATCTTTAAAAAAGTAGAATCGTTTACCAATGAAGAGTTCGATAAGTTTGCCGCATCTTCACTGATTACTCGAACAACCAATGACGTCAATCAAATTCAATTATTGATTGTCATGGGAATACGAATTCTAATCTATGCACCAATCTTAGCGGTTGGTGGAATCTATATGATATTTAAAACCGATGTCTCGATGATTTGGATCATTGCTGTAGCGGTTGGAGCATTGTTATTGGTTATCATTGGTATCTTTACCGTGGCAGTACCTAAGTTTGCCCGAATTCAGAAACTGATTGATCGTTTAAACTTAGTCGCTAGAGAAAACTTAAGTGGATTAATGGTTGTTAGAGCCTTTGGTAATCAAGAATTTGAAGCCAAGCGTTTCGATAAAGCCAATCGCGATTTAGCGGATACTTTACTCTTTGTCAATCGAGTCATGGCAGTCCTAATGCCTGTAATGATGTTGATTATGAATTTAACGATAATTATGACAGTTTGGTTTGGCGCTAAACAAATTGATTTATCCAATCTTCAAATTGGTGATATGATGGCCTTTATGCAATATTCGATGCAGGTTATTATGGCCTTCTTGATGATTTCAATGATGTTCATTATGTTGCCTAGAGCTCAAGTCTCTGGTAATCGTATTGCCGATGTCTTAGAAGCAAAGAATACGATTATAGATCCTAAAGATCCTAAAACCTTTGATTCATCTAAGACAGGTAATGTTGAGTTTCAACATGTTTCCTTCCGTTATGCCAATGCGCATGAGGATGTCTTACATGATGTGAGCTTTGTGGCTAAACCTGGTCAGACTACCGCCTTTATTGGATCAACCGGCAGTGGAAAGAGTACTTTAGTTAATCTGATTCCACGATTCTATGATGTCAGTGAAGGAAAGATTTTAGTCAATGGTACCGATGTAAGAGAAGTCAGTCAACATGATCTGCATGATGTCATCAGTTATGTTCCACAAAAAGGTATGCTCTTATCTGGTAGTATCGACTTCAATCTACGCTATGGTAGACCTGATGCATCCAAAGAAGAAGTTGAAAAGGCTGCAGAAATTGCCCAAGCCCTTGATTTTATCAGTCAAAAAGATGAAGGATTTGAAAGTAATATTGCTCAAGGTGGAGCCAATGTATCCGGTGGACAGAAACAACGTCTATCGATTGCCAGAGCCTTGGTTAAAGATGCACCCATTATTATCTTTGATGATAGTTTCTCTGCGTTAGACTTTAAAACAGATCAACGTTTACGTGAAGCTTTACATCACTATTTAAAAGATTTGACGCTTCTAATCGTAGCCCAAAGGGTTAGTACGATTATGAATGCAGATCAGATTATTGTCCTAGAAAATGGGGTAGTGGTAGGTCAGGGTACCCATCATGAATTACTAAAAGAATGCCCGACTTATTATGAAATTGCGTCTTCGCAATTATCACAGGAGGAACTCGCTTTATGAGCCAAAATCAAAAGCCAATAGAACCTAAACGCCAATCAGGTGGAATGGGTGGAGGACCAATGATGATGGGTGGTAAAGTTGAAAAGGCCAAGGATGTTAAAGGCACAACTAAGAAACTCCTTAAATTATTGAAACCGTATAGTATTGCTTTACTCTTTGTATTAATATTTGCGATTGCTTCAACCGTCTTCACGGTGGTTGGACCTAAGATTTTAGGTCAAGCGACCACCATCTTAGTTGAAGGTATGATGAAGAAGATTACCAACAGTGGCAGTATTGACTTTACTGGGATTGGTAATATCATTCTACAACTGATTATCTTATATCTAATCAGTGCCATCTTTGCTTATATTCAAGGCTTTATTATGTCTAAAGTATCCAATACGGTTACTTATAAGTTACGTAAAGATTTAGCTTCTAAGATTGAACGTTTACCCTTTAGTTACTTTGATAAACACACATATGGTGAAGTCTTATCGCATATCACCAATGATGTGGATACGATCAATAATAGCTTAAGCCAAGGTATTACGCAGTTGATTACCTCATTTACCAGTATTGTGGGTATTCTAATTATGATGTTCTCAATCAATTGGCAGATGTCAGTGGTTGGGGTATTGGTTCTACCATTATCCTTTGTCTTAATTGCCTTTGTCTTTAAGTCATCACAACGATTCTTTAAGGATCAACAAAAGTATTTAGGTATGGTCAATGGTCAAGTAGAAGAAATGTATTCTAACCATGTGATCGTCAAAGCCTTTAATGGTGAAGAACAAGCTGTGGCTAATTTTGCCAAATACAATGATGAACTATATGATTCAGCATGGAAGAGTCAATTCTTCTCAGGCATGTTACAACCCATCATGGCCTTTATAGGTAACTTTGGTTATGTAGCAGTTAGTATCTTGGGTGGTTATTTTGCCGCACAAGGAACCCTTTCGGTTGGTAGTATTCAGTCCTTTATTCAATACATGCGTTCATTTACTCAACCGATTGCGCAAGTTGCGGCTCAATCCAATGCCTTACAATCAACCTTAGCAGCCAGTGAAAGAGTATTCGCTTTGTTGGAACAAGCTGAAGAAGAACCAGATCCTATCAATGCTCTACCTGTGGATGAAATCCAAGGGAATGTTGGCTTTGCTCATGTTCACTTCGGTTATAATCCTGAAAAGATTGTTATCAATGACTTTACAGCCCGGGTTGAACCTGGACAGAAGATTGCCATTGTTGGTCCTACCGGTGCTGGTAAAACCACCATGGTTAAGCTCTTGATGCGTTTCTATGATGTCACACAAGGTGCTATCTTGGTTGATGATTTAGATATAAGACAGTTTAAGCGTAATGATATGCGATCACTGTTTGGAATGGTTCTACAGGATACTTGGTTGTACAATGATACCATACGGGAGAATATCCGTTATGGTAGACTGGATGCCACCGATGAAGAAGTCTATCAAGCCGCTAAAATGGCTCAGGTTGATCACTTCGTTCAGACCTTACCAAATGGCTACGATATGATATTAAATGAAGAAAGCTCAAATATCTCTGCTGGTCAAAAACAGTTGATGACGATTGCTAGAGCCATTCTAGCTGATCCTAAGATCTTGATTCTAGATGAAGCCACCAGTTCGGTCGATACCAGAACTGAAATCTTAATTCAGAAAGCCATGGATAATCTAATGGTTGGTCGTACCAGCTTCATCATTGCCCATCGCTTATCTACCATTCGTAATGCGGATAAGATTCTGGTTATGAATCTGGGAGATATCGTTGAAACCGGAACTCATGATGAATTACTGAAGAAAGGTGGTTTCTATGCCAACCTCTACAACAGTCAGTTCGAACAGGATGAAGAATTCTAATATTAACAAAGAGAGACTGATGATTCATCAGTCTCTCTTTTATTTTTACACTGATAAGGTATAAAAATGTAAGCAAAAGGGTATAATATAGGTGAAAAGAGGGACCCCAATGGAATATAGAAAAATAAAGAATACCTTAGTGAATCCATCAATATTAGGTTTTGGATGTATGCGTCTACCAATCAACTCAGATGAGAGTATCAATGAAGTTGAAGCTGAGAAAATGATTGATCATGCGATTAAAGGTGGAGTTACATACATTGATACCGCTTTTCCTTATCATCAAGGTAATAGTGAACCCTTTGTTGGAAAAGTTCTAAAGAAGTATCCTCGTAAAGATTTCCTCTTAGCTACCAAATTGCCGATATGGGATGTCAAATCAGAAGAGGATGTTAGAAACATCATTGATTTACAATTATCAAGATTACAAGTTGAATACTTTGACTTCTATCTATTACATGCCTTAGATTCTGATCGTTGGGAAACCGTTAAGAAATTCAATATCATTCCCATATGTATGGAATATAAAAAACTAGGTAAGATTAAAAACTTAGGTTTCTCTTTCCATGATGAGTTTCCAGTATTTGAAACCATCATCCATGCCCATCCTTGGGATTTCTGTCAGATTCAGTTTAATTATCTCGATGCTGAAATACAGGCTGGTATAAGAGGTTATGCCTTGGCAGAAAGTTTAGATATTCCAGTCATCGTGATGGAACCAGTCAAAGGGGGAACCTTAGCAGTATTACCCATCGAAATTGAACAGCTATTCACGCAATTTAATCCATATAAATCAGTGGCTTCATGGGCACTGCGCTGGGTTGCTCAGTTTCCCAATGTTAAAGTCATCTTAAGCGGTATGTCTACGATGGAACAAGTCAACGATAACCTTGATACCTTCAACCATTATCAAGCTCTCAATGAAAAAGAATCCAGTATTATTCATGAAGTGGCTCATACGATTAAAGCTAAAATGAAAAATGGTTGTACCAACTGTGAATACTGTATGCCTTGTCCCAATGGAGTAGATATTCCTCGTAACTTTAGAATATGGAATGACTATGCGATGTATAACAATGTTGAAGCAAGCAAACGCCGTTACTTTAAGCATTTAGATGTCGCTGCTCGAGCGGATGCTTGTATCGCGTGTGGAGCCTGTGAACCTTTGTGTCCACAGAATATCCATATCATAGAGGATTTGCTTAGAGTTGATCAAGATATGCGTAAGTTATGAAAACAAAGGATAAGCGATGCTTATCCTTTTTTATTAAGATATCTGAGATCATAAATATATGCCATCAATAAAGTACAGAATAACAGAGCGATATCCCAGGTGATCCGAAGATAATCATTAGAGTACCATTAGCAAGACCAACCAAGCCATACAATGAAACAAATACAAGCAACCAAATACAAACAGATTTAATGATCATTTCTTGGGATTTTAGTTTAAACCAACGCAAACATAAATAAGCAAATAGGGCCATCGGTATGGCTTCAAGTAAGAATGCAAGATTAACGAAAGAAGCGGCATCGGTACTATTAAATTCAATTTCTAAAACAAATAAACTACAGACAAAAATTCCAAACATACTCACAACATAATTGAGAAATCCAATAAAAATATTTAGAATTGTTGGTTTCATCAGTGCATCTTCCTTTATAATTGTAGTATAACATACACCTAAATTTGAGTGCTTTGGTATGGGCATTATTTTTGACTTTAAAATTTCAACATGGTAAGGTTTAATTGCGTAATAGAATCATTATAGCAACATAATATGAAGAGTCATATTTATTAATAGACCGAAAGAGGATTTATGAAAACCAACACAATGCAGGAAATTTTAGTTGATGTATTAGCAGGAAAACCAATCATTATCATTGATGATGAAAGTGGTGAATCGAAAACCCATATGCTTATCGCTGCCGATAAGATCGATCAAACTAAACTAAACTATTTATTGAAGAATGGATCAGATTTAATGGTTGGGATGGAAGCATCACGATTAATCGATTTGGGTTTTACAATGGATTTCAGTGATAACAACTACAGTGTCAGCAATACGTTTACCCTTGATTTAATTCAAGATAAGGCTGAGTTTGATCAAACTTTAGCGACGATTCTAGGATTATTAAATCCCAGTTATAGCCAGGCTAGTTTTAAACAACCTGGTAGTGTTACACTTAAACAGAGTACTTTTGGGGGTGTTTTAAAAAGAGCGGGTCATCTTGAAGCCTCAGTTGACTTAGCTAAACTGGTCAATCTTAAAGGGGTTGGGGTTATTGTTACCCTAGACTTATCTCCAGTTCAAATCACCAATTTAGCTGACAGAGATGAGATTAAGATTCTAAATATCGCTGATCTAATCGCGTATCGTAGACAAAAAGAATCCCTAGTAAAAAGAGCTTCATCAGCAAAGATGCCAACCCGTTATGGAGAGTTTACGATTGTTGGATATGAGAATACTCTAACGAAGGAGCACCATGTGGCTCTAATTAAAGGGGATATCAGTGATGGTAAACCCGTTCTTATTCGGGTGCATAGTGAATGCTTAACCGGTGATGCCTTTGGCTCATTGAGATGTGATTGTGGTCAACAATATGATGCCGCAATGAAGATGATTGAGAAAGAAGGACGAGGCGTTTTACTCTATATGCGCCAAGAAGGTAGAGGAATTGGTTTAATCAATAAAATTAAAGCCTATCATTTACAAGATCAAGGCATGGATACTGTTGAAGCCAATCTAGCTCTAGGTTTTGGAGCAGATATGCGTGACTATGGGATTGGTGCTCAAATCTTAGCTGATTTGAATATTAAACAATTGCGTCTAATGACCAATAATCCTCGTAAATTAGTGGGACTATCTGGTTATGGAATTGAGATCGTTGAAAGAATTCCAATTCAATTGAATCATAATGAAAAAAACGAGAACTATCTAAAAACTAAACAAGCTAAACTGGGTCATATGCTTCAGTTTGATGATAAGAAGTAAATCTGTTTAACTTCTTACTTAATTAACCCTATGAATCATAGAAGGCCAAAGAACGTATTTCCTCAAAACGGACACGATAAAAAAAGACACTAGTGTAAAATAAGCATTAGTGTTTTTCTTTGAGAGGAGCCAAAATGAGAAAAACGATTAAACACAAAGTATACAGTATTGAAGAGA
>Ga0247840_10001065_pt1 | contig 55207 bp, 44 predicted proteins | sample LaCruzMarch2015__FD_192404 | JGI IMG/M metagenome (GOLD analysis project Ga0247840, IMG submission 192404) | Freshwater microbial communities from meromictic Lake La Cruz, Castile-La Mancha, Spain - LaCruzMarch2015_17m | ecosystem: Environmental > Aquatic > Freshwater > Lake | place: Spain... | reverse complement strand
ATTCGGGGTGAGTACATAGCGGCCTCACCATGGCTGCGCGCGGCAGTCAAAATTCAGCAGGGAAATTCCCAATTTTCAATTTATCAACGAACCGGCTTCAACCTCACTCACATTGAAAACATTTCGTTGGCAGAGCGCTTAAAAGCGAAATTACATCAATATGCTATTTTTCTGATGCAATCTAATAGGTCTATGTTTATAAAACAACGGATCCAGTTTTTCTGAACATCAACCTACCATTCAATTGTACCAATTTTTAGAAAAATATGGCGGATTTAAGTTAATTTAAATTCAATTTAACTATATGGCATCTATACGAGGCCGTTTTGTATATTATCGTTAGGGCTAAGCGCAATAATTGCAATTCCACGTCAATTTAAATTCGCTGTTTAATTGTTTAATTTCAATGACTTAGGCTCAAATCGATGCACTATATTATTGTTAGGCCTAGCAGCCTCAACCAAAATATAGTGATGAACAGAATGCCAACTTTATTGTGGTCACTTTGACTAAATGAAGCCAATTTTGCGATTGCTACTCACTGAGTTGTTGCTGCAAGCCCAAGAATTCATATCAACTTCATTCCTTGAATTGGCAACTGCAATGCCTATCGCTGCTTGAAAGCGAATTTTGCACTGTCGTAGACTCAGACCTTGAGTCTGATCCAACACATCCTCCGGCAGATTTTTATCAAACCCAATTGCCAATTTTTCAACTTCAGCTTCGAAGATGCTTCGCGAAACAGTCCTGAGCTGACTAGACGTCAACGGTTCAATTTCGAAGGTCTGTACCCGCGACAGTATTGGTTCAGGAATTGTGGGCTCGTTTCCTAAAAGGATAAACCTGACAAAGGATGCATTAATACTGATACCTGGCAGAGCTTGATCTTCAAACACAGCTGCGGTGTCTTCCTCAAGTAACGAATACAGACTGGCGAGAGGGTCGAAGTCTTTGGCTCGTGCTTTTTCTACTTCGTCAATCACTACAACAGGATTCGCAATCGGAGCATGGCCGTGTACCGGATAGGCAAGCCGCTCAAACAACAAACCTGGACTAGAGTTCGAATAGTAGGTACTAGACCCAGCCAGGGCCATCGAATTGGTCTCAGCAGCTACTAGGATTTGCAAAAACTTAGGGACATCAAATATCTTTTGAAGTGCCCTGGCAAATGCGTTCTTTCCACACCCGGCTGTGCCGACTAAAAAGATTGGCTGCATCCTATGCGCTTCGATGCCACCACGCGTTGCCAAAGCAAGATGCGGGCGTATCACTGTGGCAATCACTCTCTCAAAATTTGGAAATTTCAGAGTCAGTGCGTCCAGCTGTGCTGGCCAGTCTGAGACTGGAAGTCGGAAAGGCCTGGTGGGGCCAGATTCGAACAAGCTTGCCATGATTTTCTTGTGCCGCGTGCGGACATCTGAATCACGAGACACTGTCGCAGCCTCAGCTTCCGCTTCAGAAACAAGGTTGTTAAACACAATGACTTGATTCTCACTTCGTCCATCCGCCGCCACGTGTTGGCAATCGCTTTTCGGCGTTTGCGAGGGTGCATTTTTTGGCATCGATTTTTGAACTTTGAAACTTTTCATCTCAAAAAGATCGCCCGTATCAAACTGCATTTGGTCATCGTTCTGCATTGACCATGCCATCTTTTTATAGTCGATTATTGCGCGGTCAATAAGGCTGGCATGTCGCCGAGTGAGATGAGGTCGCGCGTCGAATTCAATCTGCAATTGATCTTGAAATTCGTCAAAGTTCACATATGCAATCTCAGGCGGCTTGGAAAGCAGAAGCAACTCGATAGTTTTCAAAAATGCTTCAGTTAAAAAAAGCCATTTTTCTGGGAAGTCTACAACGTGATTTACCTGCATCCACGCTGGTAATTGTGGCCGCCGATTCGTTTTAAAATCATTCATGATATGCGTCTCCTGCATAAATAGGATGCAAATACAGCATTTCTAAAGAAATGAATATTATTTTCATAAAGTGTATTTATTCAATTGCGCCAAACCCACAAAACAGAATTGCAGGCTCACTGAACTATTTTCAGCAAAATCTGGATGCCCCAGATGGCAAGAATGCACGACATACATATCTAGATATATAGATACGTATGTCGCAAAAATTCAAATAAAAAAAGTTGCAACCTCAGCTGCCGCTGTCCTCAACGGCATTTCTCCAAAAGTGGAGTGTTTCAAAAGTGACAGCGCTTTTGATTGCTGATGGTTGCAACTGGCACGTTCTCGATTCGTGACTGCAGTTTACGGTATTTAACGGAACGCTAGAGCACGAATGTTGTACTGGCAATACGAAAAGAAGATAGATAATTTATTACAACACGACTAATGCGAGTAGGCGTATATGAGTAGAAATTTCAACTAAATAATTTATGAAAAATTATCAATCTAACTCTATAAATATAGAATTAATAGATATTTAATTCGTTGAACAATTGTTTCTTTAAGAATAAAAACAAGTATTTTTTCGGGGCGATGCCGTTGAATTACAACTTATGCCGGCCAACTATGGGACAAGCAGGATAGATCGGACCAAGCATCAAAGTGTGAACCTTGGCGCGCGTTATCGCTACACGCAGAATTTTGCGACTTCGATGGTATGGCGCCTCGTCGCCCCACCAAACGAAAGAAGAAACCATCTGCTTCCCGTCGTGCCGCCCCTCGCGGACGACGATGACGCCATCAAACTGCTTGCCCTTGGACTTGTGCACGGTCATGACCTGCACACCTGGTGGATCGTCGACACCGCCGAGAATCTGGTCCTGTGCAAGCGCAATGTCCAGTATCTCACGGGCACCTGTGTACTGTCCGTCCTTCACCCATGCCGCACCAAGCCCGCCACTGATGCGCTTACCTCGATTGAAAGCCACAAGGTAGTCCAAATTCTTTGCTACCGCTGTCAGATCTTCATCACCCACATTGCGCAGTGCCCGCTTGATCCAGCTCCAATCCTTCGCCGGATCCCCAGAAAAACCCTGCCCACGTAACTCGTCCATCACGAGCAACACTGACTGCACAAACCGCGCAGTCGGCACCGTTCCTGCGGAAACCCTCGAAGCCCAAAGCGCCCACTGCTTAGCCGCAGCCATGCCTCCCGCTCGCTTCGAGGCTGCAAGCAGCTCAAGCGCGGTCGCCAGATCTTGAAGCCGATTCGCTTCCAACTTCGGCTCCAACAAATACGCCGCGAACCGCGCTGTCAACATGGCCTCGGCCTCGTCGAATGACAGCTTATGTCGCACTGGCTTTGGCTCTGCGTTCAGCGCGACCGATATCTTGGCCGCAGAGGCTCCAGAGTGGGTCAAAATGGCGATGCTCTGCCCATACTTTCCGGTCGCTTTCTTAATCGCACGTTGCAACATCCCAATTGCCATACGCAGAATTGAACTTTGGGCACGCTTCGGATCGTATGAAAATGACGAAACACCTGCGTACGATGAACCGCGAACTTTTCCCAACAGGATGTCTTGACCGAATGTGGCTATCTCCGTGCCACCACTGCGATGGTTCTGCGCACCAAGGTCGATTTCCAATGGATTTAAAGCAGCCTTAATTGCAACAATACGCTCGGGACCGATACCAGGGAGATGATCGAAAATCTGCTGCTCCAAGTCAGCCAGGCAGACAATCTGCGCAAGCGGTGCCAGCAATTCAATGCATCTCCACGCATGAACGTCCGTATCCTGCGCTTCGTCCACGATGATCAGCGGATGACGCTGTGCAACCAAGCGACGTACGTGGCCACTTCGGTGCAGCAATTCTGCGGCGTTGTGTGCGAATAGCTCGAATGCGATCTTGCCATCCTCACGGAACAGCCGCTCCCGCTCCGCTAGCCACTTTACCCACTCAGGATTTTGGATATTGCGCTCTTTTTTCTTGATCGTCCCGTACTCGACCTGCTCGTCTGCAGGAAGAAAAATACGCAGCGTTTTCGGGGCACCAAGGAGATAGGCGTGAGCAGAAAGTAACGTCCAGAAGAACGAGTGGAATGTCTGCATGCTTAGCTTTCCGCGCTGTGCCTTTGGCACCTGCTGCCGTGTTGCCTCGCCTACACGCGCAACTGCTGCTCTTGAGAAGCTGAGAAACAACACTGACTGGCCAGGAGTCATGCCGGCACCGATGCGGACCACCGCTTTCCTGAGTGCGATCGTCGTCTTTCCACTTCCTGGTCCACCGATGACCAGTGCATGGCCTTCGCAATCCAATATCTGTTGCCGAAGTTCGCAGACCTCCATGACTTGGCCCTCATTCACACGGGTACTGCCTCGGGTGGAGGCGCGTCGCCCACCCCATCGGCACTTGGCACCGGAGTGAGGTCAATTTCTGCAGCAATGTCAGCAGGCTTTGGAAATGCCGCATAGACCTTGGTTAGAAAGTCCGTAACTGACACAGGCAGGCGCCCTATCGCCTTCTCCCATAGGCCAGCCCGAGACCCACGTAACCTGAGAATGACATCGAGCAGCGAACCACGCTCCAGACTCAACGCACGAGAACCGGTGCGAACCGCTCTCAGGTACAAAAACCCGAACATACGCTTTAGATCCTTGCTTACTTTGTCCAGTTCGCCAGGATCCGCACCCGGACTCCGTGAGTAACAGGTCTGGGCCTCAAACTCGTCTTCCTCGGGGTTGTAAGCCGCCAACGTCTCCAGGCGAAGGCAACTCACAACCAGAGGCGGATTCGCCTGGTCAACCTCGCCCTCATTTAAAAGCCTTTGTTCGGCGGTGTTCCAGAACTCAAGGTGCTGGCCGCAGCGGTTTTCAACTTCAGCGTCAATGTCGGTGAGAACGACCTCGATCTTGATTGGTATTGGGGTCGGCTCTTCCCCCTCTACTTTTGCCGGATCCAGGTAGTGCGCATTGTGAAAGTCAAACTCCTCGACTGGTGGGAACCTCGATATGCGATCTGGACCGAGCACCAAATCAAGGGCTTCACAAATAGTGCTCTTACCCACGTTATTCGGACCGACTATCAAGCAATGCCCGTCAAAGTGCAGCTCGGCGCTCTTAATGCTCCGGAAGTTCGTTATTTTTAGCCGTACAATTTTCATACCAATGGTGACCTTTTCTTGGGTTGTCGAAGCCATCGACGAAACGTAATCAGCAAAGGGGAGCAACCCTTGGCAGGTTCAGCCGCCGATCAATGCACATTGGCCAAAAATAAGTCAGCGAATCGCGCTCAATAAACGCATGGTCTCAGCCAAGGTATAGAGCTCATCAGCCTTGGTTACTGATCTTGAATGCATGGTTGCCACCCGGATCGGATGCAGCCGCTGAAATGACTCTCGCACGCTTTCAGGCCGCTTGAAGCGAACTTGGAAGATCTCTCGCCAATGATCTTTTCTGCAAATGATGTCCACGTAGTCGGAAAAATCAGCGACATCAATAAACATTGTGAGAACCACGCCGTCACCTTCAGCCCGACTTTTCTTGAATTCCCATGCTTCCAGCACCTTGGGCGGCAACCGTTTTTTCGGCCAATCGGCTCCATACTGGGCGGTCATTGCTTGATCTATGAACTTTCGCAATCCGCGTTCAAGCCGCTGCAGGTGGCCATGGCACTTGTTGGCCCGCTTGAAATCCGCTTCCTGATCTGGATCCTGTTCCTGAATCTGGCTATCCCAATCAGGGTCATCGTCGAGACCTGAACGCACTAAGCTTTCACGAAACGCCAAATTAGGAAAATCGGTCAGTGCGGTGTTAAATCCTTGTGCAACATACAGGTTGGTCCGTGCGACCGGATCTTCAAACACAACCTGCGGAAAGGCAATGGTGTCGCGCCAATCGCCGAAATCGGCGCGCAGTGCCACGGTCAAGCCGTGGTCAAAACCCTGAACTGACCGAAGCGCATTACCCAGCCCATGCAACTCCAACAGGGCGGAAGCTGAACGTTGTGCCCCTAAATCTCGCATCCAAGGGCTTGACATCGACGCCAGTGCTGCCGCCTGAGCAGTGTCAACAGCCGTGAATTGCTTTGCATAAGCGGCCATCGTCCCTGATTGCAACACCTTCAACATGTCAGCCGCCTCTGAAGCCAGAGGAAACCGAAACAAATCAGCCGCCTGCATCCGCGCATCATGAAGCAGGGTCGTCTGTTTCAAAATTGCATTTGCCGCATCCAATTCCGGTCTGAATTTCGCCGCATACCCGGCAAGGCTATCTTGCTGCTTCAGCGTTTCACGCATGTCCGCATAGGGGTCCGCCAGCTTTTTCATCTCTTCAAAGCGTCTGAACTCTGCAACCGCCGACCCAAGAGAATCCTGCTGCAAAAGTCGCATTGCGCTGGCGACCGTGCTCTCTTCCGCTAACAGCCCGCGCTTGGCAATATCGCAAGCCCGCTCTAGGCCTAGCTGATCAACCGTACCAATTGCACCCAACTGGTCCAGATTCAACGTGAATTTCTTGGTATCAGACATCTGCAGGCCCTCTCCATTCTGGTCATTTTTTGACTTTATCTATTTCAGCCAAATCATACTCGGAGTTGCGCGTAGAGTCATTTTTTGTTACGCTACGCAACACCCTTTCTGAAAAATAGCCCAAAAATGATCCGCTGCCATCTGTCCACCCTTATGGGCCGAGACAAACTTCGCATCTCCGATGTGGCCAAAAGCACGGGGCTAAACCGCAGCACCATTACGGCGCTTTACAACGAGACAGCGACGCGGGTTGACCTGCCGGCGGTGGAAAGCCTGTGTAACTTATTCAAGTGCCAGGTCGGCGAACTGTTTGAAATTGTTCCCGCAAAGGATGAGGTCAGTCCATGAGCATGTCCGACAACCGCTGGCACGTTATCGCGGAATCCAATTTTCCGTGGGAACGCGAGGCCCTTGAATGGCTACGTGCCCAACTGCCCGACCGTGACCCTTGGAATGTCTGGACCAATTTTGAGTTCATTGATGACGAAGGCAAGATCAGCGAGGTCGATGCGCTCGTTTTGTCACCCACAGGGCTGTTCCTGGTGGAGATCAAAAGCCGGCCCGGCACTGTTGATGGCGACACGCATACGTTTACCTGGACTACTGATGGACGTGAGTACACCTACGACAACCCGCTGATTCTGGCCAACCGGAAATCAAAACGCCTGGCCAGCCTGTTGCGACGGCAGTCCGCCATTACCAAGGCAAAAATCCGCTTACCCTTTGTTGAGCCAGCGATTTTTCTGTCATCCACCACGCTCAAAAGCAAGCTGCAAGGCACAGCCAAAACAGGCACTTTTCTGCGTGGTCGCCCAGGTGCGCAAGGTGATGACGGCATCATTGCCGCTCTCACCAACGGCATTAATGCCAACCCACAGCACAACATCGACAGCCAACAAGCCCGCGCTATTGCCCGTGGCTTACATGAAGCCGGTATTCGGCCCTCCAATAAACACCGCCAGGTGGGCGACTACAAGTTAATCAAGCTGATTGCCGAGGGCGAAGGCTTCCAAGACTGGCAAAGCCAGCACGTCAGCATCGAAAGCGTTCAGCGTCGCGTTCGTATTTACACCGTTGCCAATGCATCCAGCCCTGAAGCGCGTGGATCTCGGGTTCGCCAGGCTAGGCGCGAGTTTGAGGTGCTTGAAGGCATCAGCCATCCCGGCATCCTCAAGGTCAACGATTACAAAGAGACCGAAATGGGTCCGGCGTTGGTGTTTGACCACGACCCCAAAGCCCAGCGGCTCGATCATTTACTTCGTGACCGTGGTGCCCTGCTCACTGTTGACCAGCGCTTGCAGTTGGTGCGCGACATTGCTGAAACACTTAAATACGCGCATTCCAAGCGCCTGTACCACCGCGCTTTAGGCCCACAGAGCATCATGGTCTACGGCACCGAAAGCGGCGCATTGACACCCCGGCTCATGAACTGGCAAACCGCCGCCCGCGAAGCCGATAACCCCGATACGGTTCATCGCACCACCGGCACGCGCCATGTAGAAGACTATGTTGAAGACCCTGGTTTGGTCTATTTGGCACCCGAAACCACACGCGCAGATGCCACCCACGGCCCCAGTTTGGATGTGTTTTCTCTGGGAGCCATTGCGTATCACATCTTTTCTGGCCAAGCTCCTGCTGGCTCCGTGCTTGACCTCACCGTAAAGCTTCGACAAGGCCAAGGCTTGCGTCTGTCTGATGTCATGGATGGCTGCGGCATGCGCTTGCAGGAATTGATTCAGTTCGCCACTAGCCCCGACGTGATGGCCCGCTATGACATGGTGCAAGGCTTTCTGGATGACCTGGTCAAAGTTGAAGATGAACTCACTGCGCCTGACCCCGAAGTCACGGTAGACCCCAGTTTTGCCAACCATAACGACCGCCTTGACGGTGGCTTTACCGTGGTCGAGCGCAAAGGCCGCGGCTCCTCAAGCGTCGTTTTATTGGTGCGTGAGGACGGTTCCCAAGAAGACCTGATTTTGAAGGTTGCTTGCGATGTGGCACACAACGAACGATTGACTGCCGAAGGTGAAGTGCTTGCCAGCATGCGCCACCAAAACATCGTCGAATACCGCCGCACCGTCGAGGTTGCTGGCCGCACTGCACTGCTCATGCGAAGCGCTGGGCCAAAGACGCTTGCCAAAAAGATCTCAGAAGATGGCCGCTTGTCGCTTGACCTGTTGCAGCGCTTTGGTGAAGAGCTGATTGAGGTTGTCAACTTTCTGGAAGACCATGGCGTCGCTCATCGCGACCTTAAGCCCGAAAACATCGGCATCGCAGAGTCCAGCTCACGAAAACTGCAACTGGTCTTGTTTGATTTCTCTTTGTGCCGCACTTCGGCCGACAACATCACTGCAGGTACCCACCCTTACCTGGATCCATTCCTAAGCCTGCGTAAAACCCCGCGTTGGGATTTGTACGCAGAGCGCTTTGCGTTGGCTGTCACTCTGTACGAAATGGCCGTGGGCAAGGTCCCTGAGTGGGGAGATGGTCACACCTCGCCCGCTATGCTGGACGTAGAAGCCACCATTGCAAGTGATGTGTTTGATCCAGTCACCCGCGAAGGCTTCACCGCATTTTTCTCGAAAGCCCTGCGTCGTGACTACAAAGAACGCTTCGACAACGCTGAGGACATGCTGCGCGCTTGGCGAGCCATATTTGCCACGCGCCAAACGGTTCATCCCCCTCAAGCGCAGGGCTTTCAGGCAACTGCGCTCACCGCCACACCCACCACCACCATGGTGGAGCTGGGTTACAGCCTGGAGGCGCAAGACGTTCTGGAGCGTATGGGTGTTCACAACGCACGTGAACTTTTGGCCGTTGATCGCATTCGGTTTCGTTACCTGCGTGGTGTTGGCGACAAAATTCGCAAAGAGATCCGGCTTGCAGCCAAAGAGCTTGCACGCCTGCGCCCTGACCTTACTCAGGGTCGATCCACCCTGCATGAGTTTGACGACGACACCTCATCAGACGGCGCTGTCAGCGTCAACGAACTGGCAGCCCAGCTCTTGCCCCGCCGCCCCGCCGGTGATGACCGCCCCGAAGAAGCCGCATTGACCCATTACCTGGGGCTAGACCTAGGGTTGGACGATGCCGCCAAACCGGAAGACGCTCAAAAGCCCACTTCGCTCTGGCCCACATTGGGTGATTCCGCCCAAGCCACCAGCGTAGACCGCAGCGTCCTCACGGCTACATTAATAAAAGCCCGTGAACGTTGGTTAAAGAACCCGGCTTTTACGGAAGTACGCCTGCAGCTTGAAAAGCTCGTTCACAGCCAAGGGCAAGTCATGACGGCCAATGAGGCCGCCTTGGCACTGTTGGCCCTGCGTGGTTGTGCGGTGCAAGACGATGTGGAACGACTCCAACTTGCAGCTGCCGTGTTGCGCGCTGCGCTTGAGGCCGAATCCCACCTCGATCAGCCACGCTTTGAATGTTTTGACCACGGCCCTTCGCCACTAATAGCCACCAGCCCGGCATGGGCCGAATACGCGCGCCAGTTGGGCAATGTGGCCGATACCTGTGCGCTGGTCGAACCCTTAATGCCACCATCGCGCGTGTTGGAAGCGCTTGAAGCCGTCAAACCTGCAGACAGCGTAGCCAATGCGGCTGGCCTGGGCAATGATGCCAACACGCCCCTGATGGCAAGCACACGGCTGCTTCGCTTGGCTACATCTGCATCGCGCAAAGCGGCACTGTCCAGCCGGCAAGAAATATATGGCCGTGGCATGCCTGCATTGCAGGCACTACGCCAGTCACTAGGTGCCCTTGTGGGTGCGCCCACGTTGCGCATCCGTGAGCTGCAAGACCGCGTTCGTGGCCGCTACCCTGAATCCACACCCCTACCCGGCCGACCAGAGCTGGATAGGTTGCTTGAAGAAGTCAACGCACCCCTTAAATGGAGCCCCACCGCCAACGAAGGCACCGGCGCATACCTGTGCGATTCATTGGGTAACCACCCCACTGCTGGCACCACAACCCTGTTTTCTCGCCAATCCACCTACTTGGGCACATCTGCCAATGGCTCACGGTCTAATGCTACCGAAGGGGATGCTGCTGCACTGCTGGCCGATGCAAGTGCCGCTGAAGAACGGCTGCAACGGTCATTGAAATCTGGCGGCCTATTGGTCTTGACCATAGAGCCACGCCAAACCCGCCATGCCGAAGCCGAATTAATGCAACGCTTTGGGCCTGGCTCCAGCACCACCTCAGCCCTACAAAGAATTAGCTTCGACACCTTGCTACTCAAAGCACTTAAAACTGAGGCCACTAGCGCCAGGGTTGACTGGACCATGGTGCTGCGCGCCGATGCAGCAGAACCTGGCAGCCGAGATTGGGCCAACCTGCAGCGCCTGGTGCAACGCACCCTTGCCACGCTAAAGCCCGCTTTATTAAACAGCCCAGCGCCACTGCTGTTAACCAACGTTGGGCTATTGGCCCGCTACAACCTCATGCCACTGGTGACTGAGATGGAAACCAGTGCCGGTCGGGTTGGCCACACACCCAGCTTGTGGATGCTGTTGCCATCGCACCACCAAGGTTTGCCCTTGATTGATGGCGTCAGCGTGCCCTTGGTCAACAGCAGCCAGGCATTTGGCCTGCCGCAAGCCTGGGTCGAAAACAAGCACCGCGCCCGTTCAGCAGCCTAACTTTTATATGAAATTGGCCTTTAGCCCCCATAGAACGTGCGCAAGCAGCTACCAAAATAATAGCAATAACTCAAGAATCTCAGGGAACACAACACAATGATTAACGCCCCCCAGCTCCTGGCCGACCTTAAGCGCCGCCTCACCGGGCTTGAAGACGACCTGCGCTCGCGCATCAGCACTCTGCCAGACCTAAAAGCCAGCCTGAGCAATGAATGGCAAGCCGCTCGTGATGCCAACCGCACCGCCGAAACCTTGGAGAGCTGGAGCGACCAGGTCATCACCCAGGCTGGTGTGCACTGGCTTTTGAGCTGCGTTTTCTTGCGATTTATAGAAGACAACACGCTGGTAGACCGCCCTTGGATTGGCGGCACCCCCGACAGTGGTCGCCTGCTATTGGCCAAAGACCGGCACGAAGCGTATTTTCGGGAATACCCACTGGAAAGCGACCGCGAATACCTGCTGGCCTGCTTTACCGAGGCTGGCACCTTGCCCGGCCTGCACACCTTTTTCGACCAGGCACACAACCCCGTTTTCAGGCTTGGCATCAGTGGCGATGCGGCTATGGGCTTGCGCCAGTTTTGGCAACAGCAAGACCCCAACACTGGCGCACTTCTGCACGACTTTACCGATGCCACCTGGAACACTCGCTTTTTGGGTGACCTGTACCAAGACCTGTCTGAGGCCACACGCAAGCGCTATGCCCTACTGCAAACGCCAGAGTTCGTTGAAGAATTCATTCTGGACCGCACGCTGACCCCAGCCATTCGCGAATTTGGCTACCAGGTGGTGAAAATGATTGACCCCACCTGCGGGTCAGGTCACTTTTTGCTAGGTGGCTTTTCCAGAATGGTGGATGAATGGTCGCGCGCCGAGCCAAATCGCAACCGGCGCGACGTGGCGCAAAAGGCACTAGATGCCGTATCGGGCGTGGACTTGAACCCGTTTGCTGTGGCCATCTCGCGTTTCCGATTATTGGTAGCGGCATTGCAGGCCAGCGATGTGCATCGCCTGAGTGAAGCTCCAGATTTTCAGATTCATGTGGCCATTGGTGACAGCTTGCTTCACGGCAGACGTTTCGGTTTAACTATTAGTGATGACATGTTCCAGCGTGCTGAGCATTTCGTGGGGACTGGACTTGCACACGCCTATTCGGGCGAAGACCTTTTAGAGGTGCAGGGTATCTTGGGACAGCAATATCACGCCGTGGTCGGTAATCCGCCGTATATCGTCGTCAAGGATTCAGCACTTAGTGCGGCTTACCGCCAACAGTACACCAGTTGCCATATGAAATACTCGCTCGGAGCGCCGTTCACCGAGCGTTTCTTCGAGTTGGCGTTGACTGGAAGTAGTGGGCGCAGCGCCGGCTTTGTTGGTCTCATCACAGCCAACTCATTCATGAAACGAGAGTTCGGTAGCAAGCTCATCGAGCAAGTGCTACCAAGACTAGACATGACGCATGTGGTCGACACGTCGGGAGCCTACATTCCAGGGCATGGCACCCCTACTGTGATTATTTTTGGCCGTCATCGCGCACCAGTAACCGATGTCGTGCGTACGGTAATGGGAATCAAAGGAGAGCCCGGCATCCCTGAAGATCCGACTATGGGGCAAGTGTGGTCATCGATCCTCCTTCAAATTGACCGTGCTGGATCAGAAAGTGATTTCGTTAGCGTGGCTGATAACGATCGCGCCGTTTTTGGCAAACATCCATGGAGTATCGGAGGTGGTGGAGCGACAGATCTGAAAGAGGATTTGGAGGCGGACCGTACTCGGCTAGAGCAGATAACCGTAGAACTCGGAATATCTTCAGTAAACGGTGAGGACGAGCTATTTTTACTTGCAGACCAGGCACATGCAAAACGCATTGGGTTAGAGCACATTCGCCCTATGGTGACCGGAGATTTGGTTCGCGATTGGTTTGCCACTTCAACTCCGGCGGCATGGATCTACGACGATGATTTCAAACTACTAAGGCTAGATGACCTACCCCGGACAGCGCACTACTTCTGGCCCGCGTATGCAGTGATTTCAAAGCGCAAGCGATTTGGCACACCTATGGTTGAGCGTGGATTTACTTGGTATGAATATCAGGAGCTCTACGTAAACAAATTGCGAACCCCACTCACGATAACGTTCCCGTTTATCGCTACTCATAACCACTTTGTACTTGACCGTGGTGGGAAAATTTTCAATCGAACTGCTCCAGTAATCAAGCTGCCCGCCACGGTCACCGAGGATGAACATCTGGGTCTAATAGGATTACTCAACTCGTCAGTGGGTTGTTTTTGGCTCAAGCAAGAGTGTTTCACGAAAGATGGTCGAGGTGAGCCATGGGAGCAACGAAAGGAGTTCAACGCTTCAAACGTTGCTGCTTTTCCTTTGTGTGCTCAACGTCCTATAGACCTAGCCACAGCCATCGACACACTTGCGCTTCAAATTGCCAAAAATCTACCGTCTGCATTGTTAATGAATGTTAATAGCAACAATCAGCTCCCCACACGTGCGAATCTTGATGTCGCCCTTGCCACTACAACTACATCGCGCCGTAAGCTCATTGCTCTTCAGGAAGAACTCGACTGGCGTTGCTACCGGCTATACGATCTGCTAAGCGACACTTCAGTATTGGAATACAGCACTCCACCAGAGATTGCATTTGGTGAGCGCGCCTTCGAGATTGTGCTTGCACGCCGCATGGCTAAAGGCATTGATACTTCAGCGTGGTTTGAACGTCATAGCTCAACACCTGTCACCCACATCCCCAGTCATTGGCCGGAAGATTACCGTCGAGTAGTGCAGTCCCGTATCGATTTAATTGAAAGCGACCGGAACATCGGCCTAATAGAGCGCCCTGAGTACAAGCGTCGATGGAGCTCGCTGCATTGGGACACACTAGAGCAAACTGCGTTACGCAACTGGCTGCTGGACCGGCTCGAATTGCCTCGTTACTGGGCCAGCAACGCCGATCAACCGCCTCAACTAACTTCCACCAGTCGCTTAGCAGATGCTGTCCGGATGGATACTGACTTCATGCAAATGGCGGCGCTCTATGCTGGCCACGCTGACTTCGACCCAAGTCAACTCGTCGCGCAATTGGTGACTTCCGAATCCGTTCCATTTTTACCTGTGCAGCGGCTCACAGACGCTGGCTTACGCAAACTCGACCAATGGAAAGACATTTGGAAATTGCAGCGGCGGATGGATTCAGGAGAAGACGTAGGCAACCTTCCCCTCCCACCTAAGTACAAAAGCACCGACTTCCTAAAAACCGATGTCTGGCGCTTGCGTGGTGGGCTGGATGTTCCAAAAGAGCGCTGGATCAGCTACCCCGGCTGCGAACGTGGTGCCGACGGCAGCCTGGTCATCGCCTGGGCTGGCTGGGACCACCTGCAACAAGCCACCGCCATCGCCAGTTATTACCTGGATATGAAGGACAGCGAAGGCTGGCCACCAGAACGCCTGCAACCTCTATTAGCGGGTTTGTTGGAACTGGTGCCCTGGCTTGAGCAATGGCATAACGATGTCGATCCCATTTATGGCGAGCGCATGGGCCACTATTACAAAGGCTTCGTGTCTGAGGAAGCCCGTGCCCAAGGCTTCACGCTGGATGATTTGAAGGCGTGGAAGCCCGCGGTGGTTGCGGCCACGCGAGGACGGCGTAAGGCGACACCATGATTCGATCCCCACTTGACGGACTCGGGTTTTCCCCGCTTGATTTATCACCGTGATAAACTCATACTCTGCTTTGTGGCGGATAAACCCGTCAAAACTGCCCGCTTACAACCCATCCGCCCCCAAAAGCCGGCGGATTGGCGGTGGTGCCTTGATCGACCTCAAAGGGCTTCAGTCGGTGTTGAAGTCTGCGGATTTCGACCTTGATGCCATTTGGGTGGCAACAGATCGTTGTGAACTTGACCTGGAGAACTACAAGTGGACTTACGAAAACGTAGTGCAGATGCTGGTCAGCTTGACGGCAAGCGACTATGACAAATCCGAATGGTGCAAGGTCAATGGCGGTGCCACCGTACCTTGCGATGTTTATGTAATGCCTTATGACTCCATCAGACAGGTCCGAAGCGCCAAAGGACTTGAGGTGTACATGAAGTTTTCAATCGAAACGGATGGGACGCTCACCCTCGTATTGGTGTCATGCCACCCCCCACGATAAATATCTGGCCAGCTAACAATGAATAGACAGGCTAAAAATGACTAAAAACAATCTACCTACGTGCCTTGCTTGCAAGAAGGGCCACCTGCATCAGGCAGAGCGGACTAGGGAATTCAGCCCGAACGGCAAAGCCTTTCAGGTGACACTGCTGACCACGCGCTGTGACCAATGCGGTGCTGAGAGAACCTTTGCTTCACAGCACACGGAAAATCTGGCTCGCCTGGCTGCACGCAAGGCCCACTATGGCAATCTGCTGATGGGCGAAGAAATATTGGCTATTCGGCAACGTTATGGACTGACACAACAGAATGCGTCTGCCATTTTTGGCAAAGGAATCATTGCATTCTCTCGTTACGAGAATGAAGTGACCTACCCCGATGACAGCACCACTCTGTTGCTGCAATTGGCAATTGAAAGCCCGTCTGTGATGAAGAGTTTGGCTGACAAAGCTGGCATTGAGCTGCCGCTGTGGTCAGCTCGTTGCGAAGATGAGCAACGGGTGAAAGTGCGATCGTTGACCAAGGTTTACGACGCAGCACAAGCAAACCCAAGGCATCATGAGCGTTACGTTCAAACAGGTACCGCTTTAAACCAGGTTAATAACTTTGCAAAAGCATGGTTTTCCCACCAGGTTGGAACACGTCAAACAATGACCCTTCATGACGCCAGCAACGACGGACATTCGACTGCCCAACGGGCATCAGCATCATGAAGCCAAGCCCCATTCAGCTTTTACAGCTAACTTTTAAACGTGTGCATGTCGAAATTGACCAAGCACATGCGCCGACCGAACCGACCAATCCTTTGACGACTGTGTTCGTTTTTGATGGTGTGAGTATTACGACCGAGGTGGGCCTGGCTGAGATCGACATGACCCATGAGCGTGGGCCGATGTATTTGGTGTCACTGCAAGTGGTGATAGACAACAAAACCGATGCCGATGAGCCAGACCGCAAGTTCTCACCCTACCGCATCGATATTGAGGCGGCTGGCATCGTTGTGCTTTCCAGAGGTGCCGAGAAGCTTGGGTCTGCGCATGATCTGGTGACAGTGAATGGTGCCGCACTGCTGTGGTCTGCCATTCGGGAACAGTTGCTAACCCTTACATCGCGCATGCCAGCTGGACCGGTGATGTTGCCCACCGTGCTTTTTCACGACCTGAAGCAGGACACCGCTGTTTCTTTGGAAAACCCAGCACCGCAAATTGCCCCCGCAGCCGCGAAGCCAGCCAAGGCCAAAGCTGCCGTCAAGAAAACCGCAAAGCCTTGAATTTGAATGGCCAGATAAGCCACAGGGAGAAGCCGAAAAATGACATTAATAAAAGACCTGATCAATATCCCGGAGCGTGTACACCAAGGCGACTTCGTGCTGAAGCTGTCCGAAGGGGTAACCCACGCCGACGCAACCTTGCGCGACTACGTGGTGACACCACAGTTGGTAGACGCTTTTGACAATGCACTGGGCTTCATCAAGCAATCGGTAGTGACCAGCGGCAGCAAAGCGGCTTATCTTCATGGCAGTTTTGGCTCCGGCAAGAGCCACTTCATGGCTGTTTTGAATCTGATTTTGGCCGGCAATACGCAAGCGCGTTCAATACCAGAGCTGGCCAGCGTCATCGCCCAACACGGCTGGACGCATGGCAAAAAATTCTTGCTCGTGCCGTATCACATGATCGGCGCCCGCGACATGGAAAGCGCCATTCTTGGGCAATATGCCGAACATGTTCGCAGGCTTCACCCCGAGGCACCAGTACCCGGTTTTTACCTGGCTGAAGGGCTGTTTGAAGATGCACAGCGCATGCGGGAACAAATTGGAGATACCGCCTTTTTTGCCAAGCTGAATGAGAATGTCACGGGCGGTGGTGGCAATGGTGGGGATGGCGGTGGCGGATGGGGCGACATGGATGCTGGCTGGGATGCCACTAGCTTTGACGCTGCCACGCTGGAAGCACCCAACTGCGAAGAAAGATCGCGCCTAGTCGGTGACCTGATCAGCAAATATTATTCTTCTTACCGCACATTGGCCGGTGGTGGTGAATCGTTCGTGTCGCTAGACAACGGGCTAAGCATCATGACACGGCATGCCCAGTCATTGGGTTATGACGCAGTCATTTTGTTTCTGGATGAATTGGTATTGTGGCTAGCCAGCCATGCTGCTGACGTGAGTTTTGTAAGCCGCGAAGGCACCAAGCTGGTGAAACTTGTGGAGGCCACCAACGATGACCGACCCATTCCGCTGGTCAGCTTTGTTGCCCGACAACGTGATCTGCGTGATCTGGTGGGTGAAAACCTGGCCGGGTCAGTACAAGCGCAATTCAGTGATGTATTGCGCCACTGGGAGGCACGCTTTCACCGCATCACCTTGGAAGACCGCAATCTGCCAGCGATTGCTGAAAAGCGGGTTTTGCGCCCTATCAATGAGGCTGCGCGACAAACACTGAGTACTGCGTTTGAAGAAATTTTGCGGGTACGCAGAGAAGTGCTGGACACGCTGCTGACCACTTCTGCCGACCGCGACATGTTCCAGAAGGTGTATCCGTTTTCGCCAGCATTGGTGCAAACATTGATTGCGGTTTCTGCCGCGTTGCAGCGTGAGCGCACGGCGCTAAAGCTAATGATGCAGTTGCTGGTAGACCGCCGCAGTGACCTGGAGCTAGGCCAGTTGATTCCGGTGGGTGACTTGTTTGACGCAATCAGCCAAGGCGATGAACCGTTTTCAGAGGGTATGCGACTGCATTTTGACAATGCAAAACGTCTGTACACCCAGCGCTTGCTGCCCATGTTGGAGGAGCAACACAATGTGACATGGGAAGCCATCACGCTTGGACAAGCTGACCCCACTGCGGCCAAAAACTTGCGTAACGATGCGCGGCTGCTAAAGACGCTGTTGCTGGCCGCATTGGTCCCGGAAGTGGAGTCGCTCAAAGGTTTGACAGGTTTACGGCTGGCCGCACTGAACCACGGAACGTTCAAGTCGCCCATACCGGGGCGTGAAGCCCAGGACGTGCTGCGCAAATGCAAAGATTGGTCCACGAAAATCGGTGAACTAAAGGTCACAGAAGACCAAAACCCGGTGGTTTCGATCCAGGTTACCGGTGTGGATATTGAGCCCATCTTGAGAGCTGCCGAGGCGAATGACAACGCCGGAAACCGGCGCAAAAAGATTCGTGAATGCCTGTTTTCTGAACTTGGCATACCAGATGATGGTGCCCTGTTCACCACCTACGAATTTACTTGGCGCGGTACCCGGCGCGAAGTGGAGCTACTGTACGAAAACGTGCGCGAAATGACTGATGACCGCTTGCGTGGCCGATCAGGCGCATGGACGGTGATTTTGGATTTTCCGTTTGACGAACCCAACCGAAGCCCTGCGGACGACATTGCTCGCCTGGATGCCTACCGGGGTGGCGACACCAAAACGTTGATTTGGTTGCCATCTTTCTTCAGCAACAAAGCTCTGGCTGACTTAGGGCGGCAAGTGGTGTTGAGCCACATATTGTCGGGTGACCGTTTTGACAGCTACGCCGGACACTTGAGCCTTGTGGATCGGGTGCAAGCCAAAGCGTTGGCCAAGAACCAACTGGATTCATTGCGTGGCAAATTGCGCAGCCAGCTGGAAGTAGCTTTTGGCATCAGCACAGAACCGCGTGATGCGGTTACCAATGCGCTGACATCAGACCAGCAGTTTCAGTCTTTAGACCCAACACTGTCTCCACGGCCTCCGATAGGTGCCAGTTTCAAGGAGGCTTTTGAGGGACTGTTGGGGCAACTATTTGCGCACCAGTACCCTGCCCACCCGGAATTTGATACAGACATCAAACCAGCGGTCATTCGCAAAATTTGGCCGGAAGTGCAACGCGCGATTGAAGCAACAGACCGTCGTGGTTTGGTACAAGATTCTGCGACACGCCGCCTGGTTCGCTCCGTAGTAAACCCATGCCAATTGGGGCAAATGGGCGAGACGCACTTGCTGGTAGAAGACCATTGGCGTTCGCGTTTTACGCAAAGCCATGCGCGCGACGGTGGTGGCGCGATGACCGTGGGCCAGTTGCGAAAATGGATCGACTTGCCAAACCCCATGGGGCTGCCCCTGGAGCTGCAAAATCTCATTATTTTGAGCTTTGCAGCGCTAACAAACCGCCGCTTCATTTTGCGTGGTGGCCCGGTAGAGCCCACCGTCGACAGCTTGGCCGATGAACTTGAGCTCCGGGAACAATCATTGCCAGATGCAAGCCATTGGGCAACTGCAGTGCAACGTGCTGCAAGCCTGTTTGGATTGACGGTGCCACAAACACTGAATGCAGCCAATGTGGGCCGCTTGGTGGATGACGTGCGCCGCGAAGCCAATGGCAAGCGTGAAGCTGTCAGTAAACTGGTAGTGGCAGTGCGCGACCGTGCCACTCGGTATGGCGCATCCACTGCTGGGCGTGTTCGCACCAGTGAATCAGCCCAAGCCTTATTGGCCACTTTGCATGCGGCAACCGATACTGACCTGGTTCAGTCGTTTGCAAATGCACCTACTGAGACTTCAGAGGCCGCAGTGGGCCGCAGCATGGGGCAAGCACAAAATGTGGCAGATGCGCTGAACAACGCAAACTGGACAATCTTCGATGCCATGCGAGATCTGCAAGACCATCGCCAAGTTGCAGCAGCATCCATACTGACCCGATTGACTGAAGTGCTGGCGAGCGAAGAGCATGTAATTCCATTGAAGTCGCGGTTGGAAGAGCTTGAACGGGATGCCGTTCGTTTGCTGACTGTTGCAGCTCCTGCGCCCTCGCCCACTCCCTCCCCTTTTCCACCTACAGGCATTCCAGTTGGTGCAGGTCCAGTGCCGATGCCTGTGGTGCCTGTGCCGCCACCATTTACGGGAAGTGGCACTGCACCTGCTGCACCAGTGTTGGTGGAAGAGGCCCAAAAGGCAGACCTGGACACAGAAGCGGCAGCCACAGTACTGAAAAATCTTCAAGACATATTGGAAGGTGACCACGAACTGGAGTTGAGTTTGAGTTGGCGTATTCAACGCCGGAGCACTCAACCATGACGGTATCGGTTCCCCAAATTTCCGCGCAACTGGATGCGGTGTTGGCGCGCGAACCTAAAGCCCTCGCAATTGCGATCAAAGCAGCGACCAAACAGACATGGCCGGAATCAATCCCGCACCAAGGGCGAAGGTTCGCTTTGCGCTGGTGCGATTCCATGTTGGCCATGCGTGAGTCTTTAAGCGATGTTGAGCAGGTGGACTCTGCGCTAGAAGGGTTGGTGTTGTTAACGCCGCTCAATACGAATGAGATTGCAGAAGACATCATTGCCAGGTTGGCACGAGGCCGTGTTTTCCAGCCAGAGGGCTGGGAAATCGTACGTCAACTTTTTGGTGCAAAAGAGATTGATGCCCGGCTGGGCAGGTATTCCTGGATGCCACAGGTGCTAATAGATGGTGCGGCACAAGGTGCCTACACCCCTGTTGCAAACGGGTTTTTGGACCTGGAAACTGCTTGGAAAGAATTGTTAAAACGGTTTCTTCAGCTCGATTCGCCGCGACCCGATGCAACGGCTCTATTGCGCTGGACGATGCAGCCGACCACCGATGCATCCATCAACTTGCTGCCAGCCAATGCCAGGCCCGACGCACTGAAGTGGTTAGATGAGTCTGCAGGTATTGCCGGAAAGATCGTATTGGCCTGTGTTGAGGCTGGCCGCACCGGCGACGCAATGGCCTTGGGTTTGGTGTGTGGAGTTTTGTATGCTTCAGCTGGTGAAGGACAGACCACTTTGGGCAATGCTGCCATCCGCCTTGAGCGCTTTGTAAACGATGCCCATGTGGGTGTTGTGGAGGGTCGCGCATGGTCACAAGCCGCCCAACAGCTGGTGCGCGAAGGTGGCGCTGATTTGTATCGGTCGGCCATGGACCGAGCGGATGCTTTGTTGACCGACTTGCGCGTTGGGGAATTCGCACATTTGAGCGATGTATTGCCGATGGGCTTTGACCAGCGCATGCGTAGCTTTGCCGCAGCACTTACCCAACATGCACAAGCCCCCACTGACACCACATTGGTATTGGTCGAAGACGCAGTCAACCGCGTTTTGGCTCACGTATTGGCGGCGAGCCAAACGCATCGTGCTGATCGGGTTGAAATGGCGAGGCGCATGGCACGCTGGATGGTCCGGCCAACAACAAATGCATTGTCGGTTGCCGACCTGGTTTGTTGGCAAGCGGATGAAGGTGCCTTCGTTGACTGGGCACGCTTTCGTCTGCTTGGTGGCGATGAGCTGGTGGAGGTGTCGCATGCCTATGAGTTGGTGCGTAGCTCCGTCATCACCAGGCGCAATGCATTGGGTCAAAAATTTGCCCAAACATTGCAGCGCTGGAATGCACAAGCACCAGGTGGCGACGGTCGTGTAGTGCCATTGGAATCCGTGTTGGAGCGCGTAGTGGCACCGCTGGCGGCACTGCAACCAGTGCTTTTACTGGTGGTGGACGGCCTGAGCACTAGCATTTTCAGGGAACTTTTCGCCAAGCCAGAACGGCTTGGGTGGGTGGAACAAGTGCCATCCGCCTTGTCAAAACCACTGGCTGGTGTAGCAGCTTTTCCGACAGTTACGGAGGTCAGCCGTGCCACCCTGCTTTGCGGCAAGCTCACCACAGGTGCAGCGGCATTCGAGAAGTCAGGGTTTTCGGCCAATGCAGCATTGCTGGCTCAATCACGCACAGATGTTCCACCCAAACTGTTTCACAAGGGTGATTTGAGTGATTCAACCAATCTCTCGAATGAAGTTCGCACTGCCATTGCCAACCCACATCAACGCATTGTTGGATTGGTTTACAACGCTGTCGATGACCACCTGAGTGGGCCTGACCAGTTGAATCAGCGTTGGAGTCTGGAAGATCTGCGTCTGATCTTGCCAATCCTTAATGAAGCTAAGGCTGCGCGGCGCATCGTCATCGTCACTGCCGACCACGGGCACCTTCTGGAAGATGGCACAAAGCAAATCAGCGGTGGCGAAAGCGATCGTTGGCGCATTGGCACTGATGCTGCAAATAATATTGAAGTCGTTTTGTCCAACGGACGCGTAAGGACTGCTACAGGAGCAACTTCGATAGCGTGCTTATGGAGCGAAAGCATCCGGTATGCAGGTCGTAAAAACGGTTATCACGGTGGTGTTTCACTGCAAGAAGTGACGGTTCCTCTGTCCGTATTGGTTCCGTATGGAATGAGCTTGCCAGAGTGGCAGCCGGCGCTTCCAGCTCAACCCGAATGGTGGGATCTGCCGAATTTGGCGACGGTACCTGCGGCAACTGCCCAGGTAACACCAGCTCCACGTACTTCATCGAAAAAGGTTGTGGCGCCACCTGTTGGCCAAGACCAATTGTTTGATACGGTGCCTGCGCCCATTCCTACAACGGCACCAGCTCACGCCGAGGATTGGATTGACGCACTGATGCAAAGCCAAGTGTATATGTCGCAGCGCGCATTGGCAGCACGCGTAGCACCGCCCGACGAACAGATGCGCAAAATGCTATCTGCTTTGACAGAGCGTGGCGGAAAGCTATCCCGTGCGGCGCTGGCACAAAGAATTTCAGTGCCAGAAATACGGTTGAACGGCATGCTGAGTGCCGCACGACGGGTGCTCAATGTGGACCAGGCCACCGTGCTTTTGGTGGACGAAGTTGCCGGAACAGTTGAGCTGAATCGGGTCCTGCTTTTGCAGCAATTCCGCATTGGCCTGGCCGGGGGTAACCGATGATCAGCGCCGCACGACGTGATGACATTATTGGCGCGCTTCGGCGCGGAACCGTACCCAGTGCCGGGCTGGATGCGCTGGCGGTAGGTATTGATTCCTTTGCGCCAACGCTGGATGAAGAGCTGGCAACAGTAGCGTCAGGACGCGGCGGCTTTAAGGCCGTTCGTGGGGAGTACGGCACCGGAAAGACGTTTTTTGGTCGATGGTTGCAAGAGCGCGCCAGAGCAAAGGGGTTTGCTACGAGTGAAGTGCAAATCAATGAGACAGAGACGCCTTTGCACCGCCTGGAAACAATCTACCGCCGATTGGTTGAACGCCTTGGTACTGCGGATAGTGGAACAGGCGCGTTTCGCGGTGTTATTGATGGTTGGTTTTTTGCCTTGGAGCAAGATGTCTTGGCAGACGGAACCGTCGACGTAAACGATGCCAATGCCCTGTTGGAGCGAACCCAAACCTTGATGGAGGCACAGCTAACAACGATCAGCAAGTCAGCACCGGCATTTTCTGCTGTTCTGCGCACCTATCGGCGTGCGCTGGCTGATGGCGATAACCAGCTAGCAGAAGGCTTGATTAGCTGGTTGGCCGGTCAGCCCAATGTAGCGGCCAGCGTAAAGCGCGCTGCAGGAATTAAGGGCGAGCTAGATCATTTTGGTGCGGCCAATTTCTTAATTGGACTGCTAACAATCCTTCGAGACAGCGGTTTCCCAGGTTTGATATTGGTGCTGGACGAAGTGGAAACGCTTCAGCGCATGCGAGCTGACACGCGCGAACGGGGTTTGAATGCCTTGCGGCAGTTGATCGATGAGATTGATGCAGGCCGCTTTCCTGGGTTGTATTTGGTCATCACCGGAACCCCGGCGTTCTTTGATGGTGCACAAGGTATTCAGCGGCTTGCGCCACTGGCTCAGAGGTTGCACGTGGACTTTGGGACCGACAGAAAATTTGACAATCCGCGTGCTGTACAAATTCGGCTGGCACCGTTTGACCAAGGTTCATTGGTGGCAGTGGGCAAACGTGTGCGTGATATTTATGCCGCAACCCAACCCAATGAAGCGCGTTTGCGCCGTGTGGTGGATGACACCTACATTGAGGTCTTGGCCACCGCAGTTGCTGGCGGCCTTGGTGGAAAAGTGGGTGTGGCACCACGCTTGTTCCTGAAGAAACTGGTGGCCGATGTGTTGGATAGAGTCGATCTGCACGAGAGTTTTGATCCCAGCCAGCACTACAAGTTGACATTGGCAGAAACCGAAATGACCGCCAACGAAAGGGCTGCAGCCAGCGCCACCAGCGTGGATGACATTGAGCTGTGAGCGAATTCGAAAAGCTTCACCCGGCACTGCAATATCACGTCGTGAATTCACTGGGGTGGAGTAGCCTGCGCCCCACCCAACTCCAGGCTATTGAGCCCATTCTGTCAGGAGTGCATTGCCTTTTGTTAGCACCTACAGCTGGAGGGAAGACAGAGGCAGCGATCATTCCAGTGTTATCAAGAATGATGACCGATGCGTGGCCAGGCGTGAGTGTGATTTACGTCTGCCCGATCAAGGCGCTATTGAATAACTTGGAGCAGCGGCTTTCCTACTATTCAGGGCTTGTGGGTCGGCGTGTAGCCGTATGGCACGGTGATGTGTCTCAGTCTCATAAAAATCATGCCATCAAAGACGCGCCGGATATTCTGTTGACCACACCAGAGTCGCTCGAAGGAATGTTGGTCTCGACGCGAATTGACCGCAAGGCTTGGTTCGGCAATTTGCGAGTGGTAATTGCCGATGAACTTCATGCGTTTGCGGCCGACGATCGGGGTTGGCATATGCGTGCAGTTATTCACCGCCTGCAGCAATACGTGCCCCAGGAAATGCAACGGCTTGGGCTCTCAGCTACGGTAAGTAACCCCGATCAACTGCTGAACTGGTTTGCTCCAACTGGGATCAAGAAAGTCGTCGGAAGTGCATCCGTGAGCACCGATGCGGATGTAACAGTGGACTATGTTGGCTCGTTAGCGAACGCTGGAACGGTCATCGCACGCTTACATCGAGGAAGCAAGCGCCTGGTCTTTTGTGATTCACGCAGTAGTGCCGAGCAGCTGACCAGCATGCTGCGTGGCCAGGATGTACGAACCTTTTTGAGCCATGCATCACTCAGCCATTCAGAGCGAAAGATGGCGGAAACCGCCTTTGCCGAAGAAAAAGACTGCGTTATCGTTGCAACGTCAACGCTGGAATTGGGCATCGACGTTGGCGACTTGGACCATGTGATCCAGATCGATGCGCCGTCAACGGTGTCCTCGTTCTTGCAACGTATGGGCCGCACCGGACGGAGAGCTGGCGCGAAACGAAGCTGCTTATTCTTGTGTACAAATGACGACTCACTCATGCTGGCCATGGGCATTTGCAAACTCTGGAGCGAGGCTTGGGTGGAGGCGGCTTATCCGCCACCTGAACCTTGGGCGATCGTTGCCCAGCAAGCAATGGCCGCCACTCTGGAGCGCGCTCAATGGCCCCGGAAAGAACTAATCGCACTACTGAGGGGTGCTTTTCCAGAATCTGAGGCATCAGGCATTACCGATGTCATCGAACAAATGGTTGCTTCAGGCTACCTGGTGGATCAGGATGGTGTGCTGCAAATTGGCCCCATGATGGAAAAGCAATTTGGTCGCGCACATTACAAAGACCTGCTGGCGTCGTTTTCAGGGGCACAGTTGCTATTGGGTCGATTTGGCAACATGGAGGTCGGCTACATCGATCCAACGATGCTTACTGGCGACAAGCAAGATCGCCTGATCCTGCTCGCAGGAAAAAGCTGGCGAATCACGGACGTGGATTGGAAGAAGCGTGTTGTTTGGTTGGAGCCAGCGAAAGAAGGCGGCAAAGCACGCTGGACTGGAAGTGGCCGGACTTTGAGTCGCGAGATCGCGCAAGGGATGTTTCGGGCGCTTCGTCAAAGCACCAATGAGCATGCCATCATTTCGAAACGAGCCAGATTACAGCTCGACCAGGTGATCGAAAGTTTGCCCGATACTGACCTCAATCCATCAATGGCAGTCACCAGCAGTGATGGGGGGGGCTCGCGACTATGGACCTTTGCTGGAACCCGCGCCAATCGGAGCATCGCGAAGCAAATTCAGACACTGACCGAGGTCAGGCGCATCGATGCTGTCGGTCTGGATCTGAAAACTCCGATCGATCTTGGCGCAGTCACCTCTGACCTGCTAGCCAAGGAGCTACTTTTTTCAACTGACGAAATCACAGACCTGGCAAAGCCAATTAAATTTGGCGAATGCTTGCCGACTTCATTGCTGATTCAGATTGTGCGGATGCGGCAATTTGAGATCTATCTTGGTCTGAATAACTAACTTATCGTGCGCAGGCCTTAAGCAATGAGCCGCTGGCTAGAAGAACAGTGCCATCTTCAAAGGTATAGCTAGTCGATTCGTTGTACCAATCTTGATCTGTCTCCACGGCGAATTTTTCAGCTAAGTCCATACCTTCTGAACAATCGCGAGCTGTGGCCAAAATTTCTGATGCTTTTGTCATTTCGTTTCCTTTGCCCCTGTATCCCGAGGTGCGGTTACAGCGAATTGCTGCCTAAAACTGGAATCATGCGCACAGTGCGCAATAATAAATAATTCAATCCTCGGCTAATTCTTCATCACTGTACGCAAATTTGAAAAATTCGATTAATTGAAGCGGATTAAATCTACCTTTCTTAATTTTTAAAGAACTGACAATAATAGGCTTGTCGTACAACTCATGGTAAAGATCATAATTTTCAATTAAATCACTAAGATTATGAGAATCAACCACCATTCCATGACTTTTCTCCATCCAACGAGCAGCAACCAGATGGGTTACTTTTAGATTCTTTCGTACGAATCCGACGCTACCATTTTTCTCTCTAGGATTAATTTTTAAAAATTGATCGTAACTTTTCATCAAATTTCTTATATCTTCAATCATCATATACTCCATTAATTAACTAAAACATAATTTTATGTCAGGCAATTAATTAAATGTTACGATTTTTATGCAATTGCGATATTTATTCTGATAAAATTTATGAAGTTTATTAATTTTAAATAGAATTCAAATTCATGCCTACAATTTTTTATCAATTGAGCAGCAGAAGGTGATTCCTCACCCACCTCGAACTTGTGTCTGAAGTTCCTTTGCAAACGTTGAGTCGCGATCTGTCAATGCAGCTCGGACCTCGTTCGCCAATCCCATGCATTCAGCGTTTAGCAAAGCCAATTAAATTTAGCGAATGCTTGCCGATTTCATTGCTGATTCAGATTGTGCGGATGCGGCAGTTTGAGATCTTGGTCTGAATGCTCTCTGTTGAGCAGTTGGGTATTTTCATACTCATGTACTCACAGACACCCATGAGTATTTGAGCAAATACACCAACGCTCACTCTTATATGGTTTACCCTCATTTGCTCATATGAGTATCTAAGTACAGACTCATAGCGTCAGTGATGATGTCCGTCATCGGTCGCTTTTCATGTACGGCAGCGATCTTCCAACGCTGGCGCAGCGACTCGGGCACGTTGATATTTATGCGAACGATATCTTCTCTTGTGACCTCATCCACTGGGATGGATTCGCGCAATTGATCCAGCGGTTTTGATTTCAGACCCATGATCTGGCCTCCATTTCTTGTACTAACAAATCGATTTCTGCTCTGGCTTGGCCATCGGCAAGATCATAAATACTGACACCGTCGGTAAGGGCCTGGGCAAAGGCAACGCGATTTCCTATGGTCGAACTCAGCTGATCGATACGGTAAGAATTCCACTCCCCGCTCACGACGGATTTCGAAAGCTTTGCGATCCCACTGACGCGGTTTATCAAAAACGCCGCTTCAATATGACCGCCCACTGCAATCTTTGACTGCACGAGCTTAACGGCAGCCGCACTTGCCCAGATATCTGCACCAGACGGTTGGATCACGATTAGCGCTACATCGGAAACGCGAATGATTGCGGCCAACATGTCATCGGCTTTGGCAGGCCCGTCGATGATCACGTATTCATATGCAGACAAAGTTTTCAGAGAGGTCTGCAAAAGCTGCGGCCGGTCAATCGCAATGACCGGGGGCAAGTCCGCGTCTTCGGGCGATGCATCTCGCCAGTCACGCAAGGTTCCCTGCGGATCCGCATCTACGAGTACAACCCGTTTACCCGACCGATGCAACGCAGTTGAAATATTTGAACAAAGCGAACTTTTCCCGGTTCCCCCTTTTTCATTGATGCAGCACAAAATCCTCATAGGCATATTTACTCATTTCTTTGTATGAGTATTAGTGTACGACGATTAATTGCAATTAGGTGAATTAAAACCACCTTTACATCAATTAAATATAGCAATTCTGATCACACAGAAGAATTATTCAACTAATTGTTTTAGATCGCAAAAATCAAAGCGCATAAAGCTTAAAAAATATGGGCAATCTGTTTGAATAATCAACTTGTATCAAATAAACAACATGTCGTAATTAGAAAATCATCGATGTGAAACACATGATGAAAGCAAATTTTTTTTTATATTGAATAAATGCTCAAGAACTGCACTCGGGAACTGAAGTAAGCTATTGATTATTATGAGATTAATTTAAAATATCAGAATTATTAGATTTGCAGTTTCAAATGAACCAGAAAATATATTTTCGATTTGCTGCAATAATTGCAACATTTAATATTCTGTGTGACATAGAATTCAAACATGCAACGAGATTAGTTTCCAAATCGATCAAGAAATTGATAGATGAAAGAAATCCAACAGGGACTTTAAATTGCTACTCTTTAAGCAACGCCGTTGCAGAGAGTTAATTTATTTAATTATACAAAAGGAAATTATCATGAATACAGCAATCAAAAACAATGAACCACAACAACCAACTACACTAGCTGGACTTGTAAATATTGGAAAAATTGGTGCAGAAGCTCGATTTGGATTAGACAACAAACCGAAACTGCGCTTTTTAACGCAAGAAATCTGTGCCAGAAATGGTGGAGCAATTGCACTATCGAAAGAACATGTAATTTCATCGCAATTTATTGTACTGCAAATGTCGTGTAATTATGCGAATATACTCACTGAAACTATTAATTCAATGAGCTACAAGTTTACAAAGGACAATCTGATCACTCTTCTTCAAGTAAATTGTAGCGCGATCTGGCAAACTGATTTTTTCAAAACACCATTACAAATGGTAATCGATTTCTATCAAATTAATTCTATTGATGATCTTGATAAGAATCCAGACTTAAAGGATCTAGTTGAGAAATTACAGCAACTGAGTGTTGTCGAGAACTATGCTCTAGTGGATGTATGCGAGCAGTTTTGGAGAAACAAGAGGTCTGGATCATTTAGAGAAAATTTCAAACAGTTAAGACTAGAACTGGCTTGATTTTAAAAAAATGACGCCCAAGGAAAAATATGCTTAAACAGATAAATTCACTACCTCGCTATATATTTGTGACCGATAGAATCCGATCTCCAGTTGATCTAGGTGGTCACAGCGCGTGTTTGCTGAAACTCGACGAGGGTGCACATTTCATTGCTGAGTACTCGTATCCGACTAGCGCCAGATCCGCCGACAGTTTGCGATTTGAAATCTCTGCTGACGAGTGGAAAAGGATTGCTGATCGCTTTGCCGACGAAACAGAGGGACTTGACCTTAATGACGCTAGAAAGGCGCGCAGTCTCATTTCTATCTTTGAAGAATACGGCATGACTCATCATTAGCGCTAGACTAGATCGCACGGAACATCCAAAATTTTGGGTGTTTCGTGGATTCATGGCAAAGAATTCTTTACCAGCTCCTCCTGGTCTTCTAGCTCATCCGTTGCCACAAAAATGTAAAGCCGTTACATTGAGTAAAGCAACATTCAAGTGCTGGAGTTGTTCGTGGTTAAAAACCCCAATTTCAGGACATTTCGAACACTAAATTTCTTTTCAAATTAGTTAATTTTTTGAAAATTCAAGGAATAGGTCTTCGTAGTGTAAGATTCAGCTTTTTAGAGGAAAAACCATGGTAAACGAGCAGAAAACACGTGATGTACTTCTTCAAGAATTAGCAGCAATAGAATTACAAGCAAAAGATATTGCCGCTCAAATCGAAAAGAGCAATAAAGTAGCGCTTGATGAAATCGTCGAAAAATTTGTGAAAACGCTTGAGGACAACAGATTCTCGCTCAAAGATGTGAAGTCGCTGCTTTATCCTGAAGCGATTATTGTTTCTAGCCCACAAATCGCTGAGACGAGGGATGATACCGACGCAAAACACAAGCTGCCAAAAGGTGTCGAATATATGGATCCGAAAACTCAAGACACTTGGACATCGGGGAAAATTGGAGCCCGCCCAAAGTGGATTAAAGAAGCACTCAAAAAGAGCACTGATATCTCTCACCTTGAAGTTAAAAAAGCTGCACCTGTAGTTTCTAAGCCAGAGTAGGCACTGTTGGCCGCAACTGATTTTTGCGGAGAATTATCGGCAGCAAGATATCAATGTGATGATCACTGCCGCTCAGAAATTCCAGATTTGACTTGGAACTTCGACGGATCATTTCAAAGCTCAATCAGAAATGCGTCTTTCGAGTCTTTCATATAGTGCATATAGGAATTTAAGAGGTATTTCAAGGAAATCCAGGTTACGAGAAGTTCAAAACCTGGATAAATCTCGTGCTCGAATGTATGCAGGTACTAGGTTTGGTTGATAGGTGCAGAACGCTCAATCAGGATGCTCTTCAAGTCCGCAATTTGATTAATCAAATTGCCAATTGTCGACTGCAACGCTTGCTCCCTAATTGTTGCATCCCTGATTGCGATTTCAGCAGCGTGCCTAGCATCAGTGATAGCACTTCTGCTTTCAGTCCGCACGAAATCGATTTCTGATTGTTTCTCGCCAAGCTGATGCATCCAGTCTTCTTTGTCATGCTCAAATGAACTCTCTTGCGCTGAGAAGCTTGTCTTCATCTTATCAATTTTCTCGTCAAGAGTAGCAATTTTCTCATGCAACTCATCAATTTCGCAGGCAAACGATTCAATATCGTTTGCCTGTGCCTCAGCCACTTGCGACGCTTGATCTCGTTGGGCCGTTAGTCCTTCAATTTTTGCGAACACTTGCATCTGTACGGCTGTATAAGCGGCTTCCCATAGCGCCTTTACTACCTCAGGAGATGCTGCCGGAATTGTCCCCGATAGAACGGCAGGGGGTGGTTTTATTTTGAGACGGATAGCCTTTAGTGCTTTTTGAATTGTGCTTGTACTACCGTGTCCTGCGATATCACGAATAATCTGAGAGTTGGTTTCGAATGGATCTAGTCCATTGTTTTCAATGATACTTGCAACCTCTGCAGGGGTCATATTTTCCACCTTGGTATTTATCAATTCCTCTTTGAGGTTCGAATTAATTTCAATTTCATTTTCTATCATGTAAATCTCCTATATATGTAATTACATACGTAAGTGTAAATCTGTAAATTACACTTGGCAATAGGATTTCATTAAGTTTGGCAGTTTATTTACAGCTAATTTACACTTATTGACTATATTTATTTAAATTTCGATAAATTGATAAGTGATTTATTGAATTTATTTGAAAAATCTCTTTTAGTTGATATTTCATCTTGCAATTCCGGATTCAAAATCTTAAATCCGTAAGTTGCCGCAAGTAACACGCACGTTGACTTGTATTCTTGACTGCCGTTTACTGTAAATTGTCCCCATTTCTGCGCTGCAAGTTGAAGTGCGGCCAGGACGGTATCTGCATCGATTGATGTGGGCAGCACGATGCTGCGTCCTCTATCGATAAAACCTATATCACGTCGGGTGATGTGCTGGTAATGCACCTGCGTTCCTACCACGTGGGCACTGAAATCGCGAAGATCGTGCTTTTCGCAAGGCTTTTGGCGATCTCCATGAATCGAATTGGGAACTCCAATTGAATTTGACCGGTACCTCCATCCCTGTGCTTCGACCGAAAGTGATTCGATTTCTAGCCATCGTTCAAAGTTTGGCCACGGCGCATATTGATTGCCTAGCTTTTTGCGCTCTATAGCCTGGTGCTCCCTCAATTCAATTTTGGCAACTGCATGCCGAGCTGCAAGCACACTTGAAAATGCAACTCGCAAGATGCCAACGCCTTGCCAGCTCACTTTGTATATTTCATTGCGCTCAGCCTTCGACCTGCGGAAAAGTTCAGATCGTTCACTGACGTGCTTAGTTTTCAGCAGTTCCTTTGCGAGCCGTTTGTTTTCATAGTGCTTAGATTTCAGTTGAACGTAATTGCGCCATTGCTGTGATGGCAGGATTGGCTCTGGAGCACGTTTGATAAGTTCTGTAAGTGCAACCTCTTGCTGCGACCAGGCACCCAGCTTTTTCACTAACTTAGCCAGGCCGCCATTTCGATCGCATGTTGAGGCTTTGACGGCAGTCGTGCCGACAAAGATAACCGCGCCACTACCTACTTTTTCATAACGCATTCCTTTTTGGCCGAGGCGAAGATGCAATTCCTGCCAAGTTTTTGCAGTGCGCAAAATAGGTCCAGCCGTTTCGATACCAATCCGTTCTGCGGACTTAGTTCCTGTCTGGCACTCGATATCCCTATTGATTTGTGATGGTTCAGGCTTCATGCTGATCTTCGGCGGACGGGAACTCAAAGATCCATCGCTTTGCACAAAGTACCGTCCATTGGGCTCCCGCGACCAGCCTTGTTTGTGCTCTATTCTGGCAACTGCGCGGTGCAACCCTTCAATGTCAAAACCACCATTAGGCTTTACTACTTTGGCCGACTCCGGATGCACTAGATTGACCGCCATGTGCCCGTGAACATTGTTGGTGTCATCGTGCAGCCCATAAATCACTTGGTGTCCAACCAGACCTAGCTCAGTCAAGAAAATGTCCACCGCTTCTTCGATCTGTTGTGGCGTCGGATGCTCAAATTCTTTGTAGCTAAAAACGTAATGCCGGATCGGGTCTTTAGATCGGATGCACCCAGTAGCTAGCGCCATCATTTCCGATTGGCGGCCTCTTGTGTCGGTACATAAAAATCCCCGCGCGCCGCTGTAGATGCATTTCGACCTCACATCGGCGTCACTGCTGGTCGCATCCACATCCATATCCAGAATGTAGTCAGTGAGCCTCTTAATTCGTACCGTTTTGGAGGCCGTTGCCCGTGGATTCTGGATGCGTTTAGCGATCATTAGCTACTCGCTCAAAGGCTCTTGTGATCGACTGCAGCGCTTGCGCTGTTTCTAAGCTGTACATCCCATTACTTTGCAAGTGAATGTGTTTAAGCAATCCACCTTGACGACGCATCTCTCTTAATAACGCCAGGTCGGTATTGGCAACTATTTTTTTCTCGAAATACCTTCGACGTATCAGCTCACTTACGCCCAAGCCCGCCAACTCGGCATCTTCTTTAAGGCGCTCTTTTTCACCACGTGTCGTTCGAACGTTGACAAAGCAGTCCAGCTTTTCAATTTCATTTTTCTTCTGCATGCCTGCTCCCCTTTTTTTGACTGTGAGAAGCGAAGCGCCGACTGGTCAATGCCGTTGCCACCCATTTGCTTGCAAATGTGTGACAACGGCCATCCTGTATGAATTATGGCTTCAGCATTTCCGTCCAAATCATCAATGTCGACAAGCAATAATTAGCGAAGTACGCTTTCTCTAAATTAACAACAACATAATAACAGGATTAATTAATTAATGCATCGATTGCTGATAATATGAATTATGTTAATTCAACGAAATAGGGATAAATAGAACATGACAACTAAAATCACCACTAAAGAAATTTCAAATAGACGTCTTTTCGACATAAAACAAGAATGTGAACGCATTCATAGCTGTCTTATTGAATTTAGAGATAAGAATCTTCCAGGTCAACAATTTAAGCGTGGATCAAAGACACTTGTTTTGCTGAAAATAAAGGATGAAATCCAGTTGCTATTTGATGATGGCTATACGGTCCAACAAATTGCAGAGGCAATTTCAAATGGGGGATTTTCTATCCTGCCAAAAACCATAACTCAAATTCTCAATGACAAACCAAAGACAGAGTTGAGTACAAAGATTGAGACCAAGACGAGATCAAAGCCATCAATAGCTCGATCCTGCGTTAACACGGACACAAAGCGGGAAGCAAGCAGCTATCCCGCGCCAGATCTGAACCGCAAACCGACAACGGGTTATGAGGACGTTGAGTGATGGAGCGTGCTTACGTCTACGTGACAGGCGGCAAGGGCGGAGTTGGCAAATCGACTTTGGCGCAGGCAATTACGGACTATCTATGTGCAACAAAGCGGTCGGTACTGTTAATTGATGCCGATCCGACAAACGCCGACTCATCCGCTTGTTACAAACCCGAAAAAGACAGCCTGGTTCGCGTCATACGCGCAAGGATTCGAGCCGAGGATGCTAGTGGCCAAATTGACTCAAGCGGGTTGATGGAAACGCTCAATATTGCAGAAACCGATGCCGCCAATTTCATCGTCGTTGATTCGCCAGCTGGAGACACACCGTTGCTTGAAGAAGCCGGCACCACCATAACATTGGCCTGTAAACAAGCGAAAATGAAGTGCATCATTGTGTTCGTCATTGATAGTAATGACCGCGCAGCCATGAACGTGCTCAACGCAATATGGGGAACCATTCAAGATGCCGATCTTGTGTTGCTGGTAAGGAACAGCAGGAAGGGAACCGACTTTGCACACTTTGATCAATCAAAGATTGTCGGACTTATCAAACTGTTCAAAAACGTAAAGATAATCGACTTCCCAAAAATCGCCAGCCGCCTGGAGACGCACCTACGAATCGATCGAATGACGTGGGCCGAAGTTGCATCAGTTACGCCGATCGGCAATCGCGTTGAGGGCGCGCGAGTCAGGGAAATTCTGCACCGCACATTCACCGGCATTGGGCTTTGAAATGAACTTTCAAAAATCGTACCGGCAGATCAATGGGCATGATCCAACACCAGAAAAAATACTGAAGTTTGAGCGCACATGCGCGGCCTTACAGACAACCCCCAATGATGCTCTACTGTGCATCCTAGTCGCCTTGGACCACTACGAAAACTTGTACGCAACCATTCCTGTAAAGATCAAGAAATCGCTGGATGAAACGCTCATTGGCCTTCAAGGTGCCATGGATATCCAGGCACAAACGTCTGTAAATGCGGTACAGGCCAGTCTGATTGAGTCGGTCTCTAAAGCCGCACACATGGTTGCTAAAGACGTCGGCGTAAAGCAAAAATGGCAATGGATATGCGGCACGGTCATTGCCATGTGTTTGTGTGTAGGAACACTGGCATGGCTCTTTCACAAAATGGGGCTGCAAGATGGCTATAGCCTCGGTTACGGGATCGGACACCAGGTCGCAAGGGACGAAATAGCCGCAGCGGCGTGGGCCAATACATTGGACGGCAAATTGGCGTTCCAGCTAGCTACGAGCACCCGAATTTCCGATTTCATAAATTGCAGCGGTCCCGGATGGCAAGTGCAAAACGGTATTTGCTACCCATTTGCCAGTCCAGATGGAAAAGTTACGGGTTGGCGACTTCCATGAATCTAAGATCGATTTCATCTTAAAAGCTTTCGAAGCAAGGTAATTAGCTAGCCAAACTTAATGCACGAAATTCGTGTATTTTCGACTTTGCGTTATGAATGTCGAAATCGATCATTAATTCGATAGCAGCACATAAGAAATCTGTCAATACTTCGATTTCTGCTTGACTATCATTTTCTGATTCTATATTTTTGTATCGGAAGTACTCTTCTCGTTTCTGCGCTAGTCGCTCTTGTCGGTCGCTTTCAAAAGAGCTTGGCTCGGGCACAATAATGGAATTAGCCTCAAAATCCATATTACCCGGATTCTTGGCGATAAAAAATCGTGCAGCCAACCGATACAACCGAGCTCTTTCCGCAGAAAAACTTGGCTCATCATGGCTAAGCGCTAAAGCAATTTTAAGATTTCTGTCTTTGACGTTGCCAAGTTGACCACGACCACTTAAATCTTGCGCTCTTTTCTCAAGTATCGCGGCATGATACAAAAGATGTTCAATGATGTGTTGAGCATTCAGGGGGTTTGCTATATTTCTATATTCCATATCAATTCAATTATTCAGAAAAGATTAATGGTAAAGGAAAATTACAAATTATTGTGGTTTCGCAGCTCAATAAGAAAACTTATTTCTAGCACCAACCTGAAAAAATGCGAATCGAATATAAATTTATTTATGCAAGAACTAAAAAATAGTCAGAATTTTGCAGAATTATTCATTGAAACTCAATGAAATCAACAACTTACATCACTATGCCGCATGCAAAACCGATGCAAAACTGATGCAAAATTTCCAAATTAGCAATGTATCGTTTCATTACCAGCGTTTAAATCTAGGGCATTTTGAGAATAATCAACAAAACCAGGATGCCTTTCGAGAAATGCATGGCATTAATCTTCTTATTTTCGTAATAATTAACGTCTCAAACGAAACAATTGGGGCGAAAATATGATCAATGGAAAAAAGTCGATAAAGAAGCGAAATGAAGAATGGAAAGAATGAAGAGGAAATGGAGAACAGAAGGGAGCACACAAGGAAAGGAAAGGATTAAATAACAAGGACAGAATTAAGGGGGGATACCATTAACCGTGTAATTAGGGTAATTAATTGCAATATCTCCAATAGAAATTGATTAATTGCACTTTTGAAAACTCGATTTCTCAATTCGCTTTTTAAAGGCTAGTAAATCAGGCATTAAAGTTTCTTCATCTAATCTTAAGTCAAATCCAGTCGCCTCTTTCATGGCTCTTTCAAGCGTTGGTATATGCAACCGCTTTGTCGACGTAAAGCCGTCATGCTGCAGTAAAACCACCGAATCAGAGGCTACTTCTACGCACGCACGCAATGCTGTGGCCTCTACACCCTGAAGCAAATGCGCCAACACTCGCGATTTCTTCGTATTTTTGTTTGTTTGAATCTTCTTTCCAAATGCGTTTTCTATTCCGCCCTGTCTATTGGCGTTTGTGCCATCCAGAATGGCCTTACCTGCACTCTTTACTTCCCTCACGATATTGGAAAAAATAGGGACTTGATAGAGAATAAACGCCGCATGTCTACCAATAAGTTGGGGAATAGCGTTTTCATGCCATCCGGTAGTTTTAGCTCCATACATTAAGGCGATCATGCACTTCTTTGTATCTTCAATGCTGATCTGAACTTCTTCAGCAATTTCTGATCGAATAGTCTCTTTTCTACTTATGTAATCGGCAATATGTGGGCATTCGATACCATACTTATTTGCCATTTGCACCATCACACTGAAATGGCAATTATTTATATCGTAGTCCTGCAGTCCTTGTAACGCGGCATACCGTAGTATTTTTGAAGCATTCTGTAGACTTGCCCCACCTAGTCCGTAAAGTCGGCCGCTTTGCGATTCAACGTAACGTTGCATGACATTGCCTTTGCCAAGAATGTCAGTGTCTGACATGACCAAAAGCTTTTGTGCACGGTTCTTTAAGTCAAGAGCTTCTATAAAATTCGGATCCAGGATAGTAGGTTCCTGGGATGGATGCTCAATAAGAACAAACCCATCGATGACTTGGTCCAATACGGCAACAAGTTCTAGCAGCGCCTTTGTATTAACTTTGACTACACTCAAAGAAGAATTGACATTTAAGATGCCCCATCTTTTGGTGCCGGCGCCTGCCATGTCCAGACTTCCGACCGTAGGAGGTATTGTCGCGAAGCCACCTCCATTGCCATCCAGGATTCGCGTGGTCTTGTTCGCCTTGTCTGCAAGGAATTGAGATAAACAAGACTGATACGCTTCGGTAAGCCGATATCCCTTTGTGAAGCCTTCGCTAATGGTACTTGAGGCATAGCGCCAGGTACCCTTAACATCCAAAAAATGCAATCGCGCGTTGACTTTTTTGAACTTGCCACAAAATGCCGCATCAAGTTCGGTGTGGTGGAAGCTGAAATAACCCTCGTGCGTTGCGTGTTCACGTCTACTTGAAGTGCCGGCCCAAACCATCGTAGATACCGCCGCCTGTACTTCTATTGGTTCATTCGCGAAAGCCGGGAAAGTAAGTGCCAATCGCTCCATTAGTGATGCAGGAAAAAATGTATGCTTTGTCGGAGTCTTTATTATTTTTTTCAAACCAATTCACTTTCATCAATAAAAAGCAAGTTGGTAGAATTTCACTGAAAATATCTTACAATCAATCACATGATATTAAAAATATTGGGGCTGAAATTATTCCCAAACAGGCTATTTATCTATTTTAATGTGAATTGATTTTTATTAATCATAAAAATTTGAAATTCATAACTTTATTTTGCAAGAACCGGCTTATACGATTTACATTCTCAAACTTCAATACCGTTTTGACCGATAGAATTTTCAATTTCCAATAACGCTGCAGATGCAGCCATTTGTGACCTCCAAGATGCATGGGCAGCCAAAACCTCACCAATCGCCTCCTCAACGACGCTCATACAAGTTGTAAAGGGATTAGACAACATCTCGTTTTGATCAATTTGGATCTTACGAATCGGAAGTTTGTTGATTCCTAGATCCTTCATGGCGGCCATTAATTCTTCATTGTTGATTTTTATCACTCGGTTTCCTCGATTCTGAAATTTCTAAACTTCTGGAAATTAATTGGAGTCCGGCTCGTGTATAGCCTCAGTGTGACACGCCTGGCTGCGACTAAATTTATCGATTTATGGACTTCTGATTCCACAAATCTTCACATTTAGCAATGAAAATTTTCTGGTCGCTAGCGCTTTGCCATGCACCGAGCGCTGCCACGGTCAGACTCATAGATTTAATCAAAATTCCTCCAGTGAGCAGCTCTAAAAATAGCACTTCTCTGGCTGGAAGATGCATGTCCCATGCATTCCCGAGAATAAACAGTTCACCTGTATTAGATTTTTTTACAAAGAACGGGTGTTTCGTGTTGAGCCACGAAGCGAGACCTGCGCCTACTGCTGCTTGGTGACTGTCCGTCACTCTTATGCTTTGCTGAAACGTCCGGAGGTCGCCAAGTTTGTAGAGAATCGGCTGATTTTGACCAATGGCACCAGCATCAAATATCTTGAGAAACGGTAGGCGTGGGGTTACGCCCAATTCTGATGTTTTTATTGGCCGGCGAAGTTCTTCAAGTTTTTTGGCTGATATCCCCAAATACAGCGCCGCTAACGGTGATTCGAGGGTTACATCATCATTTAATACCGAAATTTTTGAGCGATGAACGGCAAGATCGATTTGCTGCTCAATCGTCATTGACGCTCGCCCACCCGTTTTTACACGCTTTTTTCCATCTGTCGATTTGTCAGCTAATTCTTCTTTTGTTGATTGCTCGACTGAAATTGCTGATTTCTTTGCCATTTGTAGTGCATGTAAGGGCCAATAAGCCGCCTGATGCGGGTTGGTATTGCACATGCTACTCCAGCCTCGAGTGAAATATCCTCTGTCAATACAAATTCAGACACTTGGGATTGTCATTTGTGACGTCAGTCTCGGCCGCCCCCGCCCTAACAGTTACCTAGCCTTTCTCTTGGATGGCTTGGATGCAATATTTGGTGCCACAACATCTTCCGGATCATGCATTCGAGGCGCATTTTTCGGACGAAGAGCGTTATAAACCGATGGTGCCTTCGACAGTATCAACTCTTCAATGCGAGCCATCCGGTCAGTGAGGTCTTCCCATTCAGGTCCTGTATAGCGCCCAACAGACTCCCCACCGGCGACTGCATGACCAAGCATACGCTTAGTCTGTCGATCAGAAAAACCCAGCTTTTCACACGCAGCACCAAATGTACGTCGCAGATCATGACCACGCACCACCTTGAGCCCTGCGTTCTCTTTGATCGTTTTCATGGCTTGTGATGGATCAGAGAGGTAAGGCTTTGTTGACATTGGCGAAGATGTTGGGAAAAGCCACTGTTGATCAGCGTCTTGGTCCGCTCGACGTCGTTTCAAAAGTTCAATGGCACATTTTGCAATCGGGAATTCATGGTCACCGCGGTTCTTGGCATCGCCAACAAAGCCAATGGCGCGCTCAATATCTACCCATCGCCCAACGGCAGCCTCTGCATCCGTAATTCGGTCACGCCATTGCATTGTTGCCGATTCGCCCTGGCGCATACCCCACAACATTGTCAAGAAGATGAAGTCCGCCGAAACTGGATTCTGCTTGCGATAGTCCCAAATGGCTCTTACATACGGACCCACTTTATCGGTGAATGAAATCGGGTTGCGAATCCCTTTGACCTTGTATTCGCGCTCGAGTTGTTCGTTAGTACGGTACTTCCCTTCAGTGCGCAAAATCGTGAAGGGGTTGTAAGTGAGCGATGGTGGCCTCATTGCTGAATGAGCATCATGGATCTCTCGCTCAATGGCCTTATCAACAGCCGATGTAGCCCAACGCCCCATCGCCTCTGCTGCAGTCCTGTGCTTCATTTCCACCGCATGGTAATCAAACCGATCCAACACCTCCTTAGCAGAAATCAATCGCACTTTACGGTGTTCCCAGTCCTTAAACTTTTGCCGTGCTTTATTTAAGGATAGCTCAGAGTTGCGCTTGATTGGCGGTTGCTTCGACTTCAGGAATTTCAAGTATGTCTCCCACACGTCGCCAAGAGTAAGCTCGGACGCCTCAATTTGATCGGACACATCCTTGGGATTCATTCCGTGCTTTTTTGCAAGCTGAGCGAGTCCCCATGCCTGGTCCCTTGCCTCAATCAGTGAAATGACCTTTTCAGTGCCCTTCTTGCCTGCGGCCAAACCAACCGGAATCTTCAATTTCCGCCCCGCCACTCGCTTGTCGACCAAGAATACGGCCGAGGTGCGCCCTATCCTTAGTGCAAATCCTGGCGGAGCATCTTTGTGTTCGTCGTAGACAACATAATTGGGACCACTGAACGAAATGAACTTTGCACCGGTTGCTTGTGGATTTGGAGCCTTTGGACCCAACGGGCCATACTTTTCAGTCCCCTGCATCTCTCGAAACAACTCAAACACAGTCTCTGATTTCAATGCTAGCTTCATCGCAGATTCCTTGTACAGGCAAACCACCTCAGACCGATCTGCGGTTGGAGCCAAATTTATTCAACTGGGGTGTCGTGCCGCCAAATTTGGACTCATTATGGCTCGAAATGCAGTTTTGGCGGCATATTGGCGGCATTTTTGAGGGATCGATGGATCCTATTAGAGGCCAACACAGGGCACTTAGGGGCATTAGAGAATTTGGAGATTACCTTGGAAATTAGCGACAAATCAGCACTTACCGAGACGAAAAAGTCTGATTTTTCAGCACATACCCCAATGATGGCCCAGTACCTTGGGCTCAAGGCTGACTATCCCGATACGCTGCTGCTGTACCGCATGGGCGATTTCTACGAGTTGTTTTATTCCGATGCCGAGAAGGCCGCCCGGCTGCTCAACATCACCCTGACCCAGCGCGGCCAGTCGGCCGGGCAGCCGGTCATGATGGCGGGCGTGCCATTTCACTCGGTGGACACCTACCTGGCCCGGCTCATCAAGCTGGGCGAGTCGGTCGCCATTTGCGAACAGGTCGGCGAGGTCACCGGCAAGGGCCCGGTGGAGCGCAAGGTGGTGCGCGTGGTCACGCCCGGCACCCTGACCGACCTGGAGCTGCTGAGCGACAAAACCGAATCCATGCTGATGGCGGTGCACCAGGGCCCGCGCAACACCTGCGGTCTAGCCTGGCTGAGCGTCACACAGGGCGAGGTGCACCTGGCCGAATGCAGCCCGGACGAGGTCGCCGAATGGGTGGCCCGTGTGGCCCCGGGGGAACTGATGTTCAGCGCCGGGGCCACCCCGGCGTTTGAAGCCCGCTTGCGCAAGCTGCAAGCCCCCAGCGCCCTGTCCATCACCGTGCGGCCCGACTGGCAGTTTGACGCCGCCTTGGGCGAACGCAAGCTGCTGGCGCAGCTGCAGGCCGCCACCCTGGCCACTTGGCAAGCGCAGGACCTGCCGCAGGCCCACGCTGCTGCTGCTGCGCTGCTGCAATACGCCGAGCATACCCAGGGGCGGGAGCTGACCCATGTGCACAGCGTGCGCGTGCAGCGCAACGACGACCTGATGGAGCTGCCGCAAACCACCCGGCGCAACCTGGAGCTGGTGCAAACCCTGCGCGGCGAGGACAAGCCCACGCTGTTTTCGCTCTTGGACACCTGCATGACCGGCATGGGCAGCCGCCTGCTGAAGAGCTGGTTGCTGACGCCCCGGCGCGACCGCGTTGAGGCCCAACAACGCCTGGGCGCCATCGCCGCGCTGCAGGGCGGCACCTGGGCCAAACTGCGCGAACAACTCAAGGGCAGTACCGATGTGGAGCGCATCACCGCCCGCATTGCGCTGCGCCAAGTGCGCCCGCGCGAGCTGGTGGCGCTGATGTTAACGCTACAAAAAAGTGAGCTGCTTGCGCATATTCTGCGGGGGCGGGAAGGCCATGGGGCTGAGAATTTTGCTTCGTGTCCCCCGCCCGCTTTGCGGTCTCCTCCTTTACCTACGCAAAATCCTCAGCCCCATGGCCTTCCCGCGGAGCTGCTGGTACACGTTGCAAGCAACTTGCAGCCGCCTGCCGGTTGTGCGGATCTGTTGGCCCGCGCCATCTCTCCCGAGCCAGCCGTGCTGGTGCGCGACGGCGGCGTCATCGCCACCGGGTTTGACGGCGAGCTGGACGAGCTGCGCGCCATCCAGACCAACTGCGACAGCTTTTTACTGGACCTGGAAGTGCGCGAAAAAGCCCGCACCGGCATTGCCAATTTGCGTGTGCAGTACAACCGCGTGCACGGCTTTTTCATTGAGGTCACGCAGGGCCAGGTCGACAAGGTGCCCGATGACTACCGCCGCCGCCAGACCCTAAAAAACGCCGAGCGCTTCATCACGCCCGAGCTAAAAGCCTTTGAAGACAAGGCCTTGAGCGCACAAGAGCGCGCCCTGGCGCGGGAAAAATGGTTATATGAGCAAGTGCTGGACCAGTTGCAGGCCTTTGTGCCGGCCCTCACCCAGGTCGCCCGTGCCTTGGCGACGCTGGACGCCCTGTGCGCCCTGACCGAGCGCGCCCTGACGCTGGACTGGTGCGCCCCGCAGTTTGTCAAAGAGCCCTGCCTGGACATTATTCAAGGCCGCCACCCGGTGGTGCAGGCGCGTCTGGCCGAGCTCAGCAGCGGCGCCTTCATTGCCAACGACACGCACCTGAGCGCAAAGCAGCGCATGCAGATCATCACCGGGCCCAACATGGGCGGTAAATCGACCTACATGCGCCAGATCGCCGTCATCGTGCTGCTGGCCAGCATGGGCTCCTATGTGCCGGCGCAGGCCTGCCGCCTGGGGCCGATTGACGCGATCCACACCCGCATCGGCGCCGCCGACGACCTGGCCAACGCCCAGTCCACCTTCATGCTGGAAATGCTGGAAGGCGCGCAGATACTGCACGCCGCCACGCCCAACTCGCTGGTGTTGATGGACGAGATTGGCCGCGGCACCTCCACCTTCGACGGCCTGGCGCTGGCCTCGGCCATTGCCACCCAGTTGCACGACAAGACCCAGGCCTACACCTTGTTTGCCACGCACTACTTTGAGCTGACCGAGTTCCCGGCCAAGCACCACGCCGCCATCAACGTGCATGTGAGCGCTGTCGAGTCAGGCCGCGACATCGTGTTTTTGCATGCCATCGAGCCCGGTCCGGCCAGCCGCAGCTATGGCATTCAGGTAGCGCGCCTGGCTGGCATGCCAGCGGCGGTGGTCAACCACGCGCGGCACACGCTGGAGGCATTGGAGTCACAGGCCTCGGAAAGCCAGGCCCAGGTGGATTTGTTTGCTGCCCCACCCGCCGCAGAAACGATAGCTGCTAGCGCAATAGAGGCGGCGGTTGCAGCCCTAAACCCCGATGGATTGAGCCCACGGGAGGCACTGGATGCGCTGTACCAGTTGAAAGCACTGGCGGCGAAGGTGTGAAGTGGGACGGGCGGTCAAAACAGGTTCGCTTGATAAATCTCAATCAATTTTGCTTTAATTTCGGCACAACTTGAAGATTTGACTGATACTTGCTGCGCTGCAACATACTTTTTTTTGAAAGACTTTCCCATGTTCACGAACACCCCCTTCGAAGCTATCGCCAAGACTCTGTCGGAGTCCGCGCCCAAATTCAACCAAGCCGCGATGCAAGACGCGATCAAACCAGCACAGGACAACCTGAATGCCTGGGCTGATTTGGCGCAACACCAAGCCCAAGAAGTGCAGGCCGCCATCGCCGAGACAGTGCAGTCCATCCAGGGCATCAAGGACCCACAAGCTGCTTTTGAATTGATGAAGGCATCGGCCGAAGCGGGCATTGCCATGTTTTCCAAGAACCTGAAGGAAGCCGCTGCTTTGAGTTTCGAGCAATTCCACAGCACCATTGATGCAGTTGAAAAGGCCCACCCTGCACCAGAAGCCTTTGCCCCCGTCGCTAAAGGCCTGAAAGAAGCGGCCTCCACTGCCGAAAGCGCGCTCGAGTCCGTCATGACAAACGGTGCTGCAGCCGTGGCATCGACATCCCCCGCTTCCAAAGCAAAAAAAGCCGCTAAATAACTACCGTTGAACGGGGCGCCCTTGGCGGCGCAACTGTTCACTGTGTTTTGACTAACCCAGCCTTCGTGCTGGGTTTTTCATTTGTCATCAGGCTGACCGACCCCGATACACTCTAGGGTTTTCCCTCGCCCACTAGAAAATGACCTACTGCGTCGCCATCAAACTCAATGCCGGACTGGTGTTCCTCTCCGACTCCCGAACCAACGCGGGGCTCGACCAGATCAGCACCTTCCGCAAGATGATCGTCTACGAGAAGCCCGATGACCGCTTCATGGTGCTGCTCTCGGCAGGCAACCTGAGCATCTCTCAGTCCATTCGTGAGATTTTGCAGATTGAAAAGCTCAAGGACCACGAGTCCGACGAGGGCATCACCATTTGGAACGCCAAGAGCATGTTCGACGCAGCCCGGGTACTGGGCTCGGCCATTCGCCGGGTGCATGACCGTGACGCTGGGTCGCTGCAAAATGCTGGGGTCGATTTCAATGTATCGCTCATCTTTGGCGGACAGATCAAGGGCGAAGGCATGCGCCTGTTCCAGGTCTACTCGGCCGGCAACTTCATCGAAGCCACGCCCGAGACGCCCTACTTTCAGGTCGGCGAATCCAAATACGGCAAACCGGTGCTGGACCGCGTCATCACCCCCGAGACACCACTGGACGAGGCCGCCAAGTGCGCCTTGGTGTCGATGGATTCCACACTCAAATCCAACCTGTCAGTCGGCCTGCCACTGGACATGGTGATTTACGAAGCCAACCAGTTTCACACCGACAAGGTGGTGTGCATTGACGAGAACAACCCCTACTTCAAAATGCTGCACAACAGCTGGGGGCAAAAGCTGCGCGAGGTGTTTGACAGCATTGAAGACCCAATGTGGAACGGCGAGCAAACCCAGGTGCCGCTGATGACGCAGTCCGGGCGCAGCCTGCCTTTGAGAAAAATCAGCACGCCGGACGAAAAACTGATTTAGCGCCATGTCCACTATCGTCTTCTCCCACGCCAACAGTTTTCCCGCCAGCACCTACCAAGTCCTTTTCAAGAACCTGCACGCACGCGGCTTTGCCGTGAAAGCGGTTGAAAAGTTTGGCCACGATTCCAAGTACCCGGTCAGCAACAACTGGCCCCATGTGGTGCAGCAACTGATTGACTTCACGCAGGCTGAGGTTGCCAAGGCAGACGGGCCCGTTTGGCTGGTAGGCCACTCGCTTGGCGGATTTTTGAGCCTGATGGCCGCAGCCCGTGAGCCCGCGCTGGCGCGTGGCGTGCTGCTGGTGGACTCGCCCATTCTGGGTGGTTGGCGCTCCACCGCCGTGGGAATGATGAAAACAACCCAGATGATGGGCTCCATCTCGCCCGGTGCGGTCAGCAAGCAGCGCCGCACCAACTGGCCGACGATTGAAGCCGCCTACGCGCACTTTCGCCACAAGAAGGCCTTTGCCAAGTGGGACAACCAGGTGTTATTGGACTATGTGACCCACGGCACGGAAGAAGCCGATGGCAAACGGGTACTGAGTTTTCACCGAGATGTGGAAACCCTGTTTTACAACACCCTCCCCGACAACCTGGACCGCCTGCTGGCGCGTCACCCGGTGAAATGCCCGGTGGCCTTCATCGGCGGACGGGCCTCGCACGAGATGAAACAAGTCGGCATGGCCATGACCGACAAGGTCACCAAGGGCCGCAACATGATGCTTGACGGCAGCCACCTCTTTCCCATGGAAAAGCCCATGGCCACTGCTGCTGCCATCGAGGCGGCACTGCTCAATCTGCGGAGCCTGGGCTAATCCGGTTCAAGTGTGGCTTAAGCCGCCCAGGTCACGGTGCCAGTCCACGCCGTGGCCAGCACCACCATGCCAAACGCGATGCGGTAGTAGGCAAAGCCAACAAAGCTATGGGTAGCGATGTAGGCCAAGAGCCAGCGAATGCACAGCCAAGCACTGATGAACGAAAACACCAGCCCCACGCCAAATACCGGCAAATCGGCCAGCGACAACAGGGCGCGTTCTTTGTACAAGCTGTAGGCCCCGGCGCCGATCAGGGTCGGAATGGCCAGGTAGAACGAAAAATCGGTCGCAGCCTTGCGCGACAGACCCAGCAACATGCCGCCAATGATGGTGGCACCGCTGCGGCTGGTGCCGGGGATCATGGCCAGGCACTGCGCCAGCCCGACCTTAAGAGCGTCCAGCGGCGTCATGGACTCGACGTTTTGGATGCGTGCCACGGCCGGGTTGTTTTGCTGGCGCCGCTCGGCCCACAAAATAATGAAGCCACCAATAATGAAGGTACTGGCCACCACCACCGGGGTGAACAGATGCGCCTTGATCGCCTTGCCAAACAGCAAGCCCAAAATGACCGCCGGCACAAATGCAATCAGCACATTCAAGACGAACTGCTGCGCCTGCTTCTGACTTGGCAGTTCCACCACGGTATCGCGGATTTTTTGCCAGTACACCAGAATCACGGCAAAGATGGCGCCGGTCTGGATGGCGATGTCAAACACCTTGGCCTTGTCGTCATCAAAGCCGAGCAAAGCTCCGGCCAGTATCAGGTGCCCGGTCGAGGAAATAGGTAAAAACTCGGTCAAACCCTCGACCACGCCCATGATGGCGGCTTTCATCAGCAATGCAAAATCCACGTGTACTCCCTCAGTGAGCCGCGATTATCGCCGAGCCGACCAGTAGAATTGTGCTCCTTTACAGTGAGGCAGCACCATGTCCGAACCAACAGTCACCAGCCACGCTATCACCCCTGAAGTTGAAATGCTGGAGCTCGTGGAGCAAACCAGTGAAGCGTGCAAAGTCATGGTATCCCATTGCGCCGACCAGCACGCATCCGAGTTGGCGGACTATTTTTACAACGGCATGATGGAATATCCGCAGGCCAGTCTGTTCCTGAACCACACCATCGTGCATGAGCGCTTGCACGGATCCATGCAGCGCTGGATGCGTGAGCTGTTTGGGCATCCCCACACGGATATGGCCCAACTGGCAGCCCACCAGCGCCACGTCGGCGCGGTGCACGCGCGCATACAACTTCCGCTGCACTTGGTAACCCGGGGCGCACGCCTGCTCAAACAACGCTTCAAGCAGCGTCTACCCGAGTACTGCACGGACAATGCGGTGCACCTGGAAGCTCTGGGCTACATCAGCCAAATGATGGACCTTGCTCTGGAGTTGATGAGCTCCTCTTACATGCGCAATACCGAGCGCGAAGTGCGCAGCGACGAAGCGTATCGGCTGTTTTCTATGGGCCAAAACATGGCGGTAGAGCGCGAGCGCCAGCGCTACGCACTGCTGGAATGGAGCCAGGAGGCGCTATTTACCCTGCACCGCCCGATGCGCCCGGTAATGCTGCAGCGGCTGACCAACGCCGAGTTTGGACTGTGGTTCACCCACAAAGCGGCGGTGATCTTTGAGGGTTCGCCTGAGATCCAGTTTATCCAGGATTCAATGAACAACATCGACACCATGCTGCTGCCGCAATTGCAGTCGCTGTCGCCCCAGGACGAAAAAAGCAATGAACTGATCGTCGAACTGCAGTCGCTGCTCCAAGGCATCAAGTTCCAGCTTTCGACGCTCTTTGAACGGCAGTTGGAAGTGGAAAATGGCCGCGACGCCCTCACCCGCCTGCTCAACCGCCGCTTTTTGCCCTCGGTCATGAGCCGCGAGATCCACATGGCACAAACCCAGGGCCACAGCTTTGCGGCGCTGCTGCTGGATATTGACCACTTCAAGGTGGTCAATGATGTCCACGGCCATGAGGCCGGTGACATGGTGCTGCAGCAAGCGGCCGCCATCATTGTCAATGCCGTGCGCAACGGTGACTTTGTATTCCGTTATGGCGGTGAAGAAGTGGTGGTCATGCTGGTGGAAGTGAATGCTGAAGTCGCGCAGCGCCTTGCTGAAAACATCCGCAAACAGTTTGAAGCGCATGAGTTCCTGATTGGTCAAGGACGAAGTCTGCGTGCCACGATCAGCATTGGCTTGGCCATGCATGACGGCCACCCGGACCACCAATACCTGATACGCCGGGCCGACCAGGCGATGTACGAGGCCAAGACTTCAGGCCGCAACCGAATTTGTGTAGCCAAATAGGCCTCAAACCCAATAGCTACGTGCGCAAGCAGCTCACATATTCATAGCATTTAGCACACTGTCACTCATAGCGCAGGGCCTGGATTGGCAGCAAACGGGATGCCCGTCGGGCCGGGTAGTAGCCAAAAAAGACGCCCACGAAGCCGGAAAACCCCACGGCCAGCAGTACCGCCCCGAAACTGAGCGACACCTGCCAGCCTGCAAAGTGCCCCACCCCCCAGGTGGCGGCCGCGCCCAGGGCCACGCCAATGGCACCGCCAATCAGACTCAGCGTCACCGCTTCGATCAAAAACTGCGCCAGGATGTCGCGCCCACGCGCGCCCACGGCCATGCGCAGCCCGATCTCGCGGGTGCGCTCGGTCACACTGACCAGCATGATGTTCATGATGCCAATGCCGCCGATGAGCAGGCTGATACCCGCCACTGCGGCCAGCAGCAAGGTCATGATGCGGCTGGACTCTTCCTGGGCCTGCAAAATCTCGGTCAGGTTGCGGATTTGGAACGGATCATCGCCGCCTGCTTGCACCTTGAAGCGCTGGCGCAGCAGGTCTTTGATGGCCTCCTCCACCGCTTTCATACTCTCGCCATCGCGCACCTTGACCGAGATGGAGCCTACGCGTTTCAGGCGGCTGGTGGCGTCACCGCCCCAGATGCGGTTGCGCAGGGTGGCCAGTGGAATCAGAACGGCGTCGTCCTGGTCCTGGCCCATGGAGTTTTGCCCTTTGACCGCCAGCACCCCCACCACCGTCATCGGGATATTGCGCACCCGGATGATCTGGTCCACCGGGTCCAGGTCCCCAAACAGCTCACGGGCCACCGTGGCCCCAATCCACGCCACCTTGGCTGACCCGGCCAGTTCCGCCGCATCGAACAGGCGCCCACTGGCAAGCGGCCAGTCCCGCGCTTCCAGATAGTCGTTGGTGACGCCGATGATGGCAGTGCCCCAGTTGGTGTTGCCAAACACCAGTTGTCCGCTGGTGCGTGAGGTAGGTGCCACCACCTGCACCGCCGGGATGTCGATGGCAATCGCCTGCGCGTCTTCTTCGGTCAGGCGCTGGCGGGTCTGCGCCCCCAGCCGCACACCGGCCTGCGACACGCCGCCGGGCAGCACCAGCATGATGTTGGAGCCCAGCCCCTTCATCTGCTCCTGCACCCGCAGCGTGGCGCCATTGCCCACCGCCACCATGGTGATGACGGCCGCCACGCCAATGATGATGCCCAGCATGGTGAGCATGGAGCGCAGCGTGTTGGCAGCCAGTGCCTGCAAGGCACTGCGCAATGCAGCCATGAAGCTCATGGCACGACATCCTCAACAATCAGCCCGTCCTTGAACACAATCTTGCGCCGCGCCCAGCCCGCAATGTCGCTCTCATGCGTCACGATAACCACCGTCATGCCCTGTGCATTGAGCTGGGTGAGCAAACGCATGATGTCTTCGCTGGTCTGGGAGTCCAGTGCCCCGGTGGGCTCGTCGGCCAGTATGAGTTGCGGGTTATTTACCAGCGCCCGTGCAATGGCCACGCGCTGCTGCTGCCCGCCCGACAGCTCAGCCGGTGTATGGTCGCCCCGCTCCGCCAGACCAACCCGCTCCAATGCAGCCCGGGCCTTGGTGCGCCGCTCGGCCACCGAGACACCCGCATACACCATGGGCAGCTCCACGTTTTCCAGTGCGCTGGTGCGCGGCAAGAGGTTGAACTGCTGAAACACAAAGCCAATGCGCCGGTTGCGAATGGAGGCCAACTGGTCTTGCGTCATCACCTCCACCTCTTCACCGGCCAGCAGGTAAACGCCTTGTGTTGGCTGGTCCAGGCAACCCAGAATATTCATCAGCGTGGACTTGCCGGAGCCCGAGGTGCCCATGATGGCCACAAAATCGCCCTCTTCGATCTCCAGCGAAACCCCGCGCAAGGCGTGCACGGTTTGCGCCCCCATCACATAGGTTTTGGTCAGGCCGCGCGCCTCAATCAGTGCCATGCCCCTGTGCCCTAGAAAGACAAACGAGGCGTAGGCGCTGCGGTGCGCGGTGCACCCGCCGCCCCGGACGCAGCGGACAGGGTCCCGGTGATGACCATGGCGCCCTCCTTGAACAACTCCGCATTCGGGTTGGCCGGGCTCAGCAGCAGCTCGGTACTGGTGCCATCGCTAATCCCCAAACGCACGCTGTAGGCCTTGGGCTGGCCCTGTGCGTCGTTGAGGTAAATACGGCCCCGACTGCGAGGCTCGCTTCCCCCGGCTGCAGCGCGCTTAGCTCCAGCGACAGGTGCCTTGCTCTCGGGTGCCGCGGTCGGCGCAGCGCGGGGTGCGTCCACTGCGGGTTCCACCCCAGCAATGCGCACCCGCAGCGCGGCGTTGGGTATCTTCAGCACGCCCTCACGCGAATCGGTCACCACGCGCACATTGGCGGTCATGCCGGGTAACAGGCGCCCGCCTTCGTTCGCAAAGCCGACCACCGCCACATACGTCACCACATTGGCCACATTGGTAGCGGCCTTGCGGACCTGGCGAATCTGCCCTTCAAAGGTCTGCCCCGGATAGGCGTCCACGGTGAAGCTGGCTTTTTGCCCGGCGCGCAAACGCCCCACATCGCTCTCATCAATGCTGGCATCGACCTGCATGTCCGACAGGTTCTGGGCGATCACAAACAGCTCGGGTGCCTGCAAACTGGCCGCCACGGTTTGGCCCTTTTCAATCGCGCGCTTGATGACAATGCCATTCACCGGCGAGGTAATGCGGGTGCGCGCCAGGTCAATGCGGGCCTGCGCCAGTGTGGCATTGCGCTGTGCCACGTTGGCCTGGGCCGCTTTGACCTGCGCCTGTGCCACGCCCACTTGCGCCTGTACGGCCTTCAGGGCTTCCACACTGGTGTTCACCAGGGCACGCGCCTTGTCGCCCTCGCTTACCGCGATGAACTGCTTTTCCACCAGACTTTGCTTGCGATCGGCGTCGCGCCGAGCCTCGTCCACGTCGACCTGCGCGCGTGACACCTGGGCCTGTGCGGCCAGGGCATTGGCCTGCGCGGTCAGCACCGCGGCCTGTGCCGCGTCCACATCGGCTTGGGCCGAACGCACGCGGTACTCAAAGGTTTCGGGGTCGATTTGCGCCAGCAACTGCCCGGCTTTGACCTCAGAGTTGAAGTCCACCAGCAAATCCCGAATCTGGCCACTGACCTGCGTGCCCACCACAACTTGGGACACCGGGTTTACCGCGCCACTGGCCGCCACCGTGGCTTGCAGGTTGCCGCGCTCGATTTTGGCGGTGCGGTACTGCACCGCATCCGACCCGCTGCGCTGCACCCACCACCACGCACCACCGGACACAAGCACGACGCCGACAAACCCAGCCAACCAGTAAGACTTTTTCATGGGGCCGATTGTAGAAAGCCTGATTGAAACAGCGGCAATGGCATCAAGTAACTCCGCAAAAAATAGGCGATGGTGACTAAAGATGGACCGTCACATTGACTTTGGGTGTACAAACGTACACAATAAAATCAATAACTTAGTGACCGCCCCGAGCATTTAGCCGGTTGGCGCAAGCCTCCTGATTTTGGATACACACCATGAAAAAGAAACACGTTCACCTGTCCGACCTGCATGGCTACAGCCGGCTGGCGATTGAAGCCACGCTGGGCGTCACCGACCTAGTGGAGGCCATGCACCACAACATCCTCAAGCTGCCCCTGCCTTTTGGCAAAACTGCCGCAGTGCCCCGGTCGGGCGTTCACGGCGCGGTCTACAAGGTCTTGCAAAAATCCAGCGGCATGGTGTATGACGCTGTGCGGGGTGTTACCAAGCTGGTCGGTGGTGGGCTGGACGCCGCGCTGAACCACCTGGAACCCGAGTTGGCCCACCTCAACTCGTCCAGCGAGCGCGCGGCGATTGTTTCCATTCTGAATGGGGTGCTGGGGGACCACATGACCGCCCACGACAACCCGCTGACGATCACCATGGGATTTCGACGCGAGGGCAAACCGCTGGACCTCACACCTGAATCCCTGGCCAGCGCCATTCCCAACCCGCAAGGCAAAGTGTTGGTCATGCTCCACGGCCATTGCATGAATGAGCTGCAATGGCGCCGCAACGGTCATCACCATGGCGAAGTGCTGGCGGCGGCCAACGGCTACACCCCGATGTACTTGCGCTTCAACACCGGCCTGCACATTTCAAAAAATGGCCGGGCCTTTGCCGACCAAATGGAGAAGCTGGTGCGCGCCTGGCCGGTACCGTTGGAGGAGATTTGTATAGTGGGCTACAGCATGGGTGGGCTGGTGGCGCGCAGCGCCTTTCACTACGGTGCGCTGGCCCAGCACAGCTGGTTGCAATATGTACACAAGCTTCTGTTTGTCGGCACGCCGCACCACGGCTCCATGGTGGAGCGGGCAGGCAACATGCTGGACCTGGCGCTGGAAGTCAGCCCCTACTCCAAAGCACTCTCGCGCCTGGGCAAAATCCGCAGCGCTGGCACCACCGACTTGCGCCACGGCAACCTGATTGACGAAGACTGGGCCGGGCGCAACCGCTTTGCCCATGCAGCGGACCAACGGCAGCTATCCCAACTGCCTGCCGGGGTGCAGTGCTACGCGATTGCAGCCATGATTGCCAAGGAACACAGCGACGTGCACGGCAAACTCATTGGCGATGGCCTGGTTCCACTGACAAGTGCGCTCGGGCAACACCCGGATGAAAAGCGCGCCCTGACTTTCCCGCAAGGACACTGCAAGGTCTTTTACGGCACGACCCACCTGGGGCTTTTGGACAGCAATAAGGTCTGCGCCCAGTTGCAGAGCTGGATTGGCGAAAAAACGTAACAATGCCCCTCCACCGCAACTAAGGCAAACGCGTGTACCACGGCGAAAAGCTCAATACCTTCACCCACCTGCTCGGCTCGGCGCTCGCGATCTCGGGCCTGTCCATCTTGGTGACGGTGGCCGTGCTGCAGGGCGACCCCTGGAAGGTGTTTAGCTTCAGCGTTTACGGCATTACGCTGGTGCTGCTGTACAGCCTCTCCACCATCTACCACGGCGTCCAGAATCCGCGCATCAAGGCGATTTTGCAAAAGCTGGACCACAACGCCATCTACCTGCTGATTGCCGGCAGCTACACACCCATTACCCTGGTTACCCTGCGCGGCCCTTGGGGCTGGACGCTGTTTGGCCTGATCTGGGGTCTGGCACTGCTGGGCGTGGTGCAGGAGCTGCTGCTGGGTCACCGCACGCGTCGCCCGTCGCTGATTCTGTATGTGCTGATGGGGTGGCTGGTGGTCATCGCCATCAACCCCCTCATGCGCGCCATGCCTACCGCCGGATTGCTCTGGCTGTTGGCGGGTGGGGTGGTGTACAGCCTTGGCATTTACTTTTACGTTCACAGCGAACGGGTACGGCACTTCCACGGCGTGTGGCACCTCTTCGTGCTGGGCGGAAGTGTCTGCCACTTCATCTGCATTCTTTTGTACGTGGCGTAGGCGCCGTTCGCGCGCAGGCCCTGGATTTGCTGTGACGTTTGCACAAGCCCGTGGGGCGCACTACGATAGGGGCGTACCCAACAGCACAAAGGCTTCCGATGTCCATCAGCTACACCAGCGCCGCCAACCACCTGCCCGAAGCGAAGATGCGGATCTACCCCACCAAGGTGATCAACATCATTGGCGGGCCGGGGTGTGACAAGTCCTTGTACTCGGCGGCGATCATTTTGTTTTTGAACCTGCACCACAAGACGGTGGAAGCGATTCCCGACTACGCCAAATCGCTGGTCTGGCAAAAGAACTTTGAAGTGCTAAAAAACCAGTACTTCATCGCGCAGCGCCAATTTGAGATGCTCAACCTACTGGACGGACAGGTGCAATATCTGATCACCGAGTGCTCGCTACCCCAGGTGCTGTATTACAACGAGAACTATGCCGACAACATCTGTGACGTAGGCAAAACCCGGGCCCAGATTCTGGAGTGGTACGGGCAGTACAACAACGTCAACATCATGGTGGAGCGCAGCGAGAAAAAATACGTGCACACCGGCCGCTTTCAGGACGAGACGCAGGCCCGCAGTATCGACATGGGCCTGCGTGCGGTTCTGGAGCGTGAAGAACTGGTCTACACCACGCTGCCACCCGACGTGCAGGCCATCAACGCATTTGCCGCCACGCTGCTGGATTAGGCCGCGCACCGCACGCGTGCACCAATGAAAAGTGGCACCAAATCAGTACGAAATGGCATGAAAAATCCCGATTTAGTGAGCAATGGTTTTCATGGGTCATTAGTTCTTTGAATACTTGTGGTCGCTAGGGATAAGCCTGATACCCACCACCACGGACTTGCGCTACTGTTCGCGGGTGGAAAAATATATTCACGTTTTATTAATATTGGAGTTCTACATGCGTTTCACGGTGAAAAGTACCTTGACAGTATTGGCTGCAGCAACATTGCTGGTGGCTTGCGGTAAAAAAGAAGAGGCAGCGCCGGTTGCTGCACCGGTGGCGGCTCCCGCTCCTGCGGCCATTGCCGTCGTGAAAATCGGCCACGTTGGCCCCACC